>P_2C_Liq_3_UnCtyDRAFT_100131_pt1 | contig 21902 bp, 18 predicted proteins | sample Pon2CUnioCityCA_3_FD_9720 | JGI IMG/M metagenome (IMG submission 9720)
CAGTGAATGATCACAGTGTGCTTCCTCTCTGTTAAAACAAAAATAATGAAAAATTAACAGAATAAAATTAGGAATTAAAGATAGTACCTAAACTTGTTTGCAAATAAACAGACCAAGTAAACAAATAGCTATCCAAAAACAAAAAGACCTTTCAGGTTTTTAAAACCTGAAAGGTCTGTTAAAAATAAAAAAATGTCAAAAGAAATAAAATCAGTTAATTACGGATTAGAAAAAATATTTAAAGGAGCACAAGATTTCCTTCCACTATTAGGTACAGATTATGTAGAATTTTACGTTGGTAACGCAAAACAATCTGCACATTTTTATAAAACCGCATTTGGTTTTCAATCTTTCGCATATCGCGGATTAGAAACGGGCGCAACAGATGCTGTAAGTTATGTGTTAACGCAAGATAAAATCAAAATTATCTTAACCACACCTTTAAATAGCAAATCTCCCATAAACGATCATATTGTAAAACATGGAGATGGAGTAAAAGTAGTAGCGCTTTGGGTAGAAGATGCTAGAAGAGCCTATAAAGAAACCGTTTCAAGAGGAGCAAAATCATACATGACACCTACTGTAGAGAAAGACGAATTTGGCGAAGTGGTAAGAGCAGGAATTTATACCTATGGAGAAACCGTGCACATGTTCGTAGAGCGTAAAAACTACAAAGGTGCTTTTTTACCTGGTTTCCAAAAATGGGAATCAGATTACAATCCACCAACATCAGGTTTAAAATATATCGATCATATGGTTGGTAATGTGGGCTGGAATCAGATGAATAAATGGGTAAAATTCTATGAAGATGTAATGGGCTTTGTAAACTTTTTATCTTTTGATGATAAACAGATTCACACAGAGTATTCTGCATTAATGAGCAAAGTAATGTCTAATGGAAATGGAAGAATTAAGTTTCCAATAAATGAGCCAGCAGAAGGCAAAAAGCGTTCTCAAATAGAAGAATATTTAGATTTTTATGAAGGTGCAGGTGTACAACATATTGCAATGGCAACAGACGATATTATTAAAACAGTATCGCAATTAAAAGCAAACGGAATCGAATTTTTATCAACACCTCCAGAAGAATATTATAGAGCAGTTCCTGGTAGATTAGAAGAACATAGCCACGAATTAAGAGAAGATATCGAAAAACTTAAAGATTTAGGAATCATGATAGATGCAGATGAAGAAGGCTATCTATTACAAATCTTCACAAAACCAGTAGAAGATAGACCAACCTTATTTTTTGAAATCATTCAGAGAATGGGAGCCAAAGGTTTTGGAGCAGGAAACTTTAAAGCCCTTTTTGAATCTATAGAAAGAGAACAACAAAAAAGAGGAACGCTTTAAAAGCTGGGCAGTTTTAAGTTTACAGTAGGCATTAATAATCAAAGACCTCACAGGTTTTATAAACCTGTGAGGTCTTTTTTGTAAAACTATTTTATCTTTGTTTAACAATCATCCATAATGAAAAGAGACAAAATTTTAAAAGCGATTGAAGAAAAATACGATAAACTTGGAGTTCCTGTAGATGCAATGTTAGAAGGTTTATTGCACAGTACACCAATTACGTATTGGGATTATATTCAAACAGATGCTTTGTTGGGTTTGCAAACTCCAAGAACCACACAACCCGACGAAATGGTATTTATCATGTATCATCAAGTAAATGAGCTGTTGTTTAAAATGATTTTGTGGGAAATAGACCAAGTTGCTAAAGAAACTGAAGTTTCTGCAGAAAAATTTTCCATGCATCTTAACAGAATTAGCAGATATTTCGATATGTTATGCAGTTCTTTTAATGTCATGGCAGATGGTATGGAAAAAGAACAATATTTAAAATTCAGAAACACACTTACACCCGCAAGTGGTTTTCAATCGGCACAATATCGAAAAATAGAATTTGCATCAACAGAGTTAATCAATTTAATTGATGCACGTTATCGAGACACTATAAACCGCCATTCATCCTTTAAAAATGCTTACAACCACTTGTATTGGCAAGCTGCTGGAAAAAATTATACAACAGGACAAAAATCGACTTTGTTAAATTTATTTGAGAAAAAATATATAGGAGATTTTATTGAGTTTATGGAAGATTATAACGATATCAACCTTTCTTTAAAATTTAAACAGCTGCCTCAAAAAGATCAAGATGATGAAACTTTAATAAAAGCCATGCGTCATTACGATTATACTGTAAACGTAAAATGGGTAATGGCACACTACAATGCTGCAGCAAAATATATTGGCGGAGATGACTCTGAATTAAAAGCAACAGGTGGTAGTAATTGGCGTAAATATATGCATCCAAAATACCAACGCAGAATTTTTTATCCGTATTTATGGTCTGAAGATGAACTTAAAAACTGGGGAACTTTCTAAAATTAGGTTGTAAAGAAACGTTAAAACTTTGGCTATTTAACCAATAATAAATTTCTTTTTTAGGTTTGGAACGGCTTTTGTCATTCCTTTTTTATAAGTTTGGTTTTTATGAAAAAGTATAGCTTTTTAATTTTTACTTTATGTTGTTTTTTGCTTGGGCATGGCCAAGAAAAAAAAGCTGCTTTTAAAAGTGGAGAATGGCTTCGTTATAAGATGAGCTATTCTGGTTTTTTAAGAGCAGGTTCTGCTATTTTAGAAGTCGAAGAAAAAGATTTTAATGGTAAAAAAGTGTTTTATACCAAAGGCACAGGTTGGACCTCTGGTATGATTAAGTGGTTTTTTGAGGTAGATGATGTGTATGAGTCTTATTTTGATAAAGATACCATAAAACCCTATTTATTTAAAAGAAAAATAAACGAAGGGGGGTACAAAAAACATAGAATAACGACTTTTAACTACGAATATAATAGCGCCTACATTCAAGATTTTACAAACCAAAAAGATACTTCTGTTGCCTTTACAAACGTACAAGATATGTTGTCTTCTTTCTATTATCTTAGAAATGTGCAAACAAAAGACTTAAAAATAGGGGATGAAATAGCTTTAGATATGTTTTTAGATGCTCAGGTTTATCCGTTTAAACTTCGTTTTTTAGGAAGAGAGGTATTAAGAACTAAATTCGGACAAGTAAATTCTTTAATTTTTAGGCCTCTAGTACAATCTGGTAGAATATTTAAAGAGCAAGAAAGTGTTACTGTTTGGATAACAGATGATGCCAATAAAATACCCATACAAATGAAAGCTTCGTTGGCTGTTGGTTCTTTAAGAGCAGAATTAGAAGCATATAAAGGGCTAGCAAATTCTTTTGAAAAACATTAGAAAATTTAACGAAACCGTTTGATGAACTTCTAGTTTTAGATTCTAAATAAATCAATTTTATTTGTACTTTTGAAGTTGATTTAAAACAGTTCGATTTTCTTGAAAAAATTAGTCATTTTATTAGCGCTTACGCTCTCTTTTGCTTCTTGTAAAAAAGAAAAACCTGTACCTATAGTTGTTAAAAAAGAAGCGCCTAAACCAGAAATTCGTTTTGGCTATAAAATTGACGATTATAAAGTAATACAAGATACCATAAAAAGTGGCGAAAGTTTTGGTACAATTCTAGACAGGCATCATGTTTATTATCCTAAAATTAACCAAATAGCATCAACAGTAAAAGAAACTTTTGATGTTAGAAGAGTAAGAGCAGGCAAACCTTACACTATTTTGGCAAGTAAAGACTCTACAGAAAAAGCACAGGTTTTTATCTACAAACATGACAAAATAAATGCAACTATTTTAGATTTTAAAGACTCTATAATTACTGCAACAGAATATAAAAAACCAATAAAAGTTGTCGAAAAAGTAGCCAATGGTGTTATAAATGCCAACTTTACTTTTTCTATGGATAGCTTAGGTTTAAAACCAAACTTAACCTATCAAGTAGCAGATATTTACGCATGGACCTTAGATTTTTTAAGACTTCAAAAAGGAGATACCTTTAAAATAGTTTACGAAGAAAAATTTATTGACGATACTACTTTTGCAGGTTATGGAAAAGTAAAATCAGCAGTATTTAAACACAGAGGTAAAGATTTATACGCATTTCGTTTTTTAGCAGATTCAATTTTAAACATTCATGAATATTATGACGAAAATGCAAAAATGCTTCGAAGTCAGTTCTTAAAAGCACCTATAAAATTTCAATATAGAATTTCTTCAAAATATAATTTACGCAGAAGAATTGCGTATTATGGCAATAGAGTTAAACCTCACTTTGGTACTGATTTTGCTGCAAAAATAGGTACACCCATTATAGCTACGGCTAATGGTACTGTTACAGAATCTACAAGAAGAGGTGGTAATGGTAAATTTGTAAAAATAAAACACAATAATACCTATTCTACCCAGTATTTGCATATGAGTAAACAAGCTGTTAAAAAAGGTCAGTTTGTAAAACAAGGAGATGTAATTGGCTATGTAGGTATGACGGGTAATACAGGAGGGCCTCATGTCTGTTATCGATTTTGGAAATATGGCAAACAAGTAGATCCTCTAAAAGAAAAGCTACCAGCAGCAAAACCTATGAAAAAAGAGATTAAACCTATCTTTTTCGAGTTCATAAAACCGTTAAAATATCAACTAGATTATCAAAGAGTTCCTGTAGAAGAACCAGATGTAATTACAGAATCAATAGCACAAAATTAAAAAAAATGGCTTTACCAAATCACAACCCAACAAAAACAGCTTCGTGGCAAAAACTAACAAATCACTTTAACGAGATTCAAAGCATTAACATTAAAGATCTGTATAAAGATGAAAATCGAGTTTCAGATTTTTCTTTAAACTTTAATGATTTATTAGTAGATTTTTCTAAAAATAGAATCACCAAAGAAACTCTAGCTTTATTAGTAGAACTCGCAAAGGAAGTAGAACTGAAAAAAGCAATAGAAAGTCAGTTTTCTGGAGAGGTAATTAATGTAACCGAAGGCAGAGCTGTTTTACACACCGCTTTAAGAAGTACTTCTGATGATCCTGTTTTAATTGATGGTAAAAATATTAAACCACAAATACAAAGTGCTTTACGGAAAATTAAAAGTTTTTCGAATAAAGTAATTTCTGGTAAATGGAAAGGGTACTCAGGCAAATCTATTACAGATGTTGTAAACATTGGTATTGGAGGTTCAGACTTAGGACCAGATATGATTGTAGAATCTTTAAAGTTCTACAAAAATCAATTAAATACACATTTTGTTTCTAATGTTGATGGTGATCACGTTTCTGAAATCATTAAAACCTTAAATCCAGAAACTACGCTTTTTGTAATAGTATCTAAAACATTTACGACACAAGAAACAATTAGTAATGCAGAAACCATTAAAAACTGGTTTTTAAAGTCAGCTACAATTTTTGATATCCCAAAACACTTTGTAGCAGTTTCTACAAACCTAGAAGCCGTTGATGATTTTGGAATTGATAAAAAGAACGTATTTCCAATGTGGAATTGGGTTGGAGGTCGTTTCTCGCTTTGGTCTGCTGTAGGTTTATCCATTAGTTTATCTGTTGGTTTTGATAATTATAGAGCTTTATTAGATGGTGCAGAAGAAATGGATCTCCATTTTAGAAATGAAGATTTCGATAAGAATATTCCTGTAATTCTAGCATTAATTAGCATTTGGTATAATAATTTCTATTCCGCTGAAACCGAAGCTGTTTTGCCATACTCACAATACTTAAAGAAACTACCCGATTATTTACAACAAGCTATTATGGAAAGTAATGGAAAAGGGATAGATAGAAATGGCAATAAAATTGATTACCAAACAGGAACCATTGTGTGGGGTAGCACAGGTACTAATATGCAACACGCTTTTATGCAGTTGGTGCATCAAGGTACTAAGTTAATTCCGTGCGATTTTATTGGCTATAAAGAATCGTTATATGGTTTAACAGATCATCATAAAAAATTAATGGCTAACTATTATGGACAAATGGAAGCCTTAGCTTTTGGTAAAACCAAAGAAGAGGTACATTTAGAGTTGCAGTTTTCTGGAGATGAAGATAAAATCAATAAATTACTTCCATTCAAGGTTTTTGAAGGCAATAGGCCAAGTAACGCCATTCTTTTTGATAAACTTACACCACGTTCTTTAGGCAAATTAGTGGCGCTATACGAGCATAAAATCTTTACACAAGGTATTTTATGGAATATTTATAGCTACGATCAATTTGGTGTGGAATTAGGTAAGGAATTAGCTAAAAAATTACTTAATAAACAGTAGGACAAGCTTAAATCTTTAATCTGTTAAAAATTTAACTTTTTTCTAAAAAATACTTAACCACATATATTTAGTTAATGTATTGAAAATGAAATTACTAATGAATTTAAAGGCTTTATTTTTCAACTTAATTTTTTGTTAAACGTTAACGTTAAGTTAACATTGGAAAGCGGGAAAAGACAGAATTTTGCAATCAACTAATTTAAATAAAATTAAATAATGAAAAACTTAACAAAATCGTTATTGACATTTGTAGCTATTCTATTCGCTTCAGTATCGATGGCGCAGATTACTTCTTCTAGTATGAATGGAAGAGTTACAGATGAATTAGGACCCGTAATGGGAGCTACAGTAGTAGCTACTCATACACCTTCTGGAACAAACTATGGCACTACAACAAATATGGAAGGGCGTTATACGTTGCCTGGTATGCGTGTAGGTGGTCCATACACAGTAAAAGTCTCTTATCTTGGTTATGGAGAAAACGTTACTTCTAATATTATGATTAATTTAGGAGCTTCTTATGTTCATAATGTAGTTTTAACTGAGGATAATGTTTCTTTGGATGAAGTTGTTATTTCTTCAAAAAGATCAAAGTTTTCAGCAGATAAAACAGGTGCCACAACAAATATCTCTAATGCAGACTTAACAATTATGCCAACTGTAAGTAGAAGTATTACTGACATAGCTCGTCAATCTCCTTATGCAAATGGAATGAGTATTGCAGGTGGTGATGGTCGTTCAACCAATTTTACAGTTGATGGTGCCAACTTTAATAACAATTTTGGGTTAAGTTCTAGTTTACCTGGTGGTGGAAGTCCTATTTCAATAGATGCTATTGAAGAAGTTCAAGTTGTGATTGCTCCTTTCGATGTTCGTCAAACTAATTTTATTGGTGGAGGTATCAATGCAATTACGAAATCTGGAACTAATAAATTTAAAGGTTCTGCATATACTTATTTTAATAATCAAGATATGCGAGGTAACAGAATTGATGATGTTGATTTTGGAGTTCGACCAGAAGAATCTACCACAACGTATGGTATGACTTTAGGAGGCCCGATTATTAAAGATAAATTATTCTTTTTCGTAAATGCAGAAGCTATAGATAGACCAGGTCAGGTTGTTCTTTGGAGACCTTCTGAAGATGGTGTTGCGAATTTAGATTTGATGCTTTCTAGAACAAGCACAGCAGATATGGATTTGGTTAGCAACCACTTAAGAGATAACTACGGTTATGAAACAGGTTCTTACACAGATTTTCCTGGTGATGAAACTAACAGAAAGCTCTTAGTACGTTTAGATTGGAATATTAATGATGCACACAAATTAAGTATGCGTTATAATTACACCAAAAATCAAGGATGGAACCCTACCAACGGAAACTCAAATGATGCAGGTTTCCGTAATAGAAATATGAACCGTATTTCAGAAAATTCTATGGCTTTTTCTAATTCTATTTATTCAACAGATAACATTGTAAGTACAGTATCTTTTGATTTAAATAGTAGATTTTCTGATAAACTTTCCAATCAATTTTTGGCTACCTATTCTCAGATTAAAGATGCACGTGGTTCTGAATCTTCTCCATTTCCGTTTATAGATATTATGAATGGTCTAGACACAAATGGAAATCAAATTTTAGAACCTTATATATCTGCAGGTTATGAATTATTTACGTGGAACAACGCTGTAAATAACAATACCTTAACAATTTTCAATAATTTAACGTATTATGCAGATAAACATAAAATTGTTGCAGGGGTAAGTTTTGAGCGCCAATTAGCAAATAACTCATTTATGCGTAATGGTAGAGGTTATTATAGATATGCTAGTATGGAAGATTTTCTTAACCAAGCAGCACCAAGAGATTTTGCATTAACGTATGGTTATGATGGTGAGTTAAACCCTGCTGCAGAAGTTGCTTTTAATCAGTTAGGAATTTATGCTCAAGATGATTGGGACGTAAATGAAAACTTCAAATTATCTTATGGTATTCGTGCTGATTATTTAAGATATGATGACAATATTCTTACAAACAATTCAATTTTAGACCTTGATTTTGGTGGTACTAAAATTGATACTGGTGTTTGGCCAGAAGCCAATGTGTTATTTTCTCCAAGAGTTGGTTTTGCTTGGGATATTAATGGAGATAAAACAATGAAATTAAGAGGTGGAACAGGGATTTTTACAGGAAGATTGCCACTAGTATTTTTTACAAACATGCCAACAAACTCTGGAATGGTGCAGGGTAGTTATGCTGCAGTTACTAGATATAATGCAGACGGTTCTGTAAGCTCAGTAGATCCTGCTTTGGCAGGTTTAGCAGGGCCTATAATTACAGATCCAAATGAAATGATTTCTAGATTAGGCTTACCAAATACAATTACTCCAGAAGACGGTGTTTTGCCACGTGATATAAATAGCGTTGATCCTAATTTTAAAATGCCACAAGTATGGAAAACTTCTGTAGCTTTAGATTATCAAGTTCCAGTTGATTTCCCATTTTTTGTTACAGTTGAAGGGATTGTGAATAGAAATCTTAATGGTGTAATGCTTAAAAATCTTAATTTAGAACAACCAGATGAAACTTGGGAGCGTTTTTCTGGTCCAGACAATAGATATATTTACCCAAGTTCAGCCGATATAGAATACACATCTAGAGACGCTTTTGTACTGTCTAATAACAGTGAAGGTTGGGGTGCAATAGGTAACATTACCGTAAACGCAGAACCTGTAGAAGATTTAAAATTAATGGCTGCATATACGTATACTGAATCACAAGAACTTTCTGGTATGCCTGGTAGTAGTGCACGTTCTGCATACAATGGTCTTATTTCAATTAATGGTCCTCATTTACCTAATCTAGAGCGTTCACAATTTGTGGTGCCTAGCAAAGTAATTGCATCTGCTTCTTACAAAATTCCATGGGCAACCGAAAAATTAAAGTCGTCTACTTTAATTAACGTATTTTATTCAGGTTCTGCTGCTTATACATACAGCTATACCTATTCTAATGATATGAATAATGATGGTATTTTCACAGACTTAATTTACATTCCTTCAGGAAGAGGAGATATTAATTTTATATCTCAAGCAGACGAAGATGCTTTCTTTAATTTTATGGAACAAGATAGTTACCTAAAAGCAAATAAAGGAAGTTATGCAGGAGCTAATGCAGCTACAGCACCTTGGGTTCATAATTTTGACTTAAGAATATTACGTGAATATTATATCAAAGCAGGAGAAACTAATAATACCTTACAATTTAGTTTTGATATCATAAATGTTGGTAACCTTTTAAACTCTACGTGGGGTGTTACGCAAAGTAACGCGGTTTCAAATAGAGGTCAAATTTTACGATATGAGGGTACAGATACTAATAATGAGCCTACTTTTTCTTTCAATAAAGTTGGTGGTGATTATATAACTGACACATTTGATTATAATTTTAACTTTAATCAAACTTGGAGACTTCAGGGGGGGGGGGGGGTTATTTGTTTTTGACGAACTAACTTTCAATAACAATTCTAATTCGAAATAGAAAATTTCTCTAAAACCACCTCTTTTGAGGTGGTTTTTTTATACATTATATTGTAACTTTACGCTATAAAAACATTTTTAATTATGCTAAAAGATATCCACTCGTATTGGGCTTACTTAGTATTAGCAATACTAATTTTTGCAGTCATAAATGCCATTATCGGTTTAACCCAAAAAAAACAATTTACAGACAAAGACTTACGTATTGGTTTATTTACCTTAATAGTATCACATATTCAATTATTAATTGGGTTAGCTTGGTATTTTATGTCTCCCTGGTACAAAGCTTTAAAAGCTAATGGAGGTGAAGTTATGGCAGACAAAGGATCAAGATTATTAGCTGTTGAACACCCAATTATGATGATCTTGGCTATTGTATTAATAACCATAGGCTGGTCTAAACACAAAAAGAAAACAGAAGATGTTGCAAAGTTTAAAACTTTTGTTATTTTCTATGGTATAGGACTGGTATTAATCCTTTCAAGAATTCCTTGGGGTAATTGGTTTAGTTAATGAAATTTTTAAGTTACATATTATCACCAATTTTTGCACTGGTATTTGTTGGATTATTGATAATTTTTCACCCTTTGCAATGGTTAAGCTATAATGTATTTGGTATAAAAGCACACGCAAAGGTAGTGGCAGCTTTAAACTTTTTTTTGGTAAAATCTATGTTGATTTTAGGCATACCCATTTACCTCAAAAACCAACATCAATTACCAAATAATGCATCATTAATATTTGTATCAAACCACCAAAGTACGTTTGATATTCCACCAATAGGTTGGTTTTTTAGAAAATACAACCCAAAATTTGTAGCAAAAATAGAGTTAGGTAAAGGTATACCAAGTGTATCTTTTAATTTACGAAAAGGAGGAGCAGCACTAATCAATAGAAAAGATCCAAAACAAGCCATTGGAGCTTTAGTTGACTTTTCTAAAAAAATAAATAAGGAAAAATGGGGAGCAATAATTTTTCCTGAGGGTACAAGAAGCAAAACAGGAGTACCTAAAAAATTCTCTTCAAATGGGTTAAAAGTCATTACAAAATTCAATAAAGATGGATATGTTGTACCTTTAACCATTAATAATTCTTGGAAAGTGTTCAAATACGGAAAGTTTCCATTAGGTATAGGAAGTCCTATTACCATTATTACCCATGAACCTATAAAAATTGATTCGATGCCTTTTGATGAATTATTAGCAAAGACAGAATCAGTAATTAAAGAACATATAAAATAAAATTATGTCTATAAAAAACGTAAGAAAAGAAGTGATGCTAACTTTAGAAAAAAAGATGCAGCACTTTATGGATACTTATTTAATTCCCGCAGAAAAAATTTGGCAACCCACAGATTTTTTGCCGAACTCACAAAAAGATTCTTTTATTACAGAAGTAGAAGAAATTAGAGAAATATCTAAAGAATTACANGACGATTTTTGGGTGGTTTTGGTAGGAGATACCATTACAGAAGAAGCTTTACCAACCTATGAATCTTGGTTACTAGATTTAGATGGTGTTTGCCAAGATCCAGACAATAGCTGGGCAAAATGGGTAAGAACTTGGACCGCCGAAGAAAACAGACATGGAGATGTTTTAAATAAATACTTGTATTTATCTGGGCGTGTAAATATGCGCGAAGTAGAAATTTCTACACAACATCTAATTGCAGATGGTTTCGATATTGGTACATCTACAGACCCATATAAAAACTTTGTGTATACTACATTTCAAGAATTAGCAACCTATGTTTCACATAATAATGTAGCTAAAATTGCACGTAAAAAAGGCCACAAAGCTTTAGCTAAAATGTCTAAAATTATTGCTGGGGATGAAATGCGTCATCACCAAGCGTATGCGCACTTTGTAAAAGAAATTTTTAAAATTGATGCGAGTGAAATGATGTTGGCTTTTCAACACATGATGAAACATAAAATCGTAATGCCAGCCATGCATTTAAGAGAATCTTTTGGCGAAAAAGGGAGTTTGTTTGACGATTTTTCTACTGTAGCGCAAAGAATTGGTGTTTATACAGGCTTTGATTATGTTGATATTTTAAAGAAATTAAATACAATGTGGGAAATCGATAAAATTACAAACCTTACTCCAGAAGCAGAAAAAGCACGTGATTTCTTAATGAATTTACCAGACAGAATGTACAGAATAACAGAAAGAATAAAAGTACCCGATACAGAGTTTAATTTTAAATGGATGATACAACCAAGTTAGTTTTAAATCTTTTCTTCGATGAAAAACGGACTCTATTTTAGTGTTTTCGTATTGTTGTTATCTTCTTGTGTTGCTGCTAAAGTAAAAGAAGTACATGTGGTTACGCTAGCAGAAACGTCTAAAGCTTGGAATGGAGATGATGTACCAAATTATCCTGAAGGAAAACCAAAAATTACAGTTTTAAAGATTACAATTCCACCAAAAACAAAATTGCATAAACATTATCATCCTGTAATTAATTCAGGAATTGTTTTAAAAGGAGAGTTAAAAGTGGTTGATATCAACAATAATGTGCTCATTTTAAAACAAGGTGATGTTATTGTAGAGTTGGTCAACAAAATTCATTACGGAATCAACGAAGGCAAAAAACCTGTTGAAATCGTAGTGTTTTATGCAGGCACTGTAGATGTACCAATTACAGTTTTAGCAAAAGAATAATAAATCCTTCAAGTTTTTAAAACCTGAAGGATTTATTGTTTACAAACTTTTAGTGATGATCAGTTCAATCTACAATAGCAAAAGAATCACGATCATTTAAAAAACCTAACTTTTCTCGTGTTTTGTTTTGATTGGTTTTCTTGATTTTTCCCTTTATCAAACCCACCTCATTGGGGTCTAAAGTCGATAATTCATCACCTAAAAAATCAACAATTAAAGAATTTCCAGAATATTGATAAGCATTGGCATCTTTACCAGTTCTGTTTANCCCAATTACGTAACTCATATTTTCAATAGCACGTGCTTTTAAAAGCGTATCCCAAGCTTTTATTCTCGTAACTGGCCAATTAGCCATATAAATTAAAAGATCGTAATTTTCGGCGTTTCTAGCCCAAACAGGAAATCGTAAATCATAACAAATTAAAGGGCAAATTTTCCACCCTTTGTAGGTTACAATTAATTTTTGCGATCCAGAAGTATACACTTTATCCTCTCCAGCCAAAGTAAACGAATGTCTTTTGTCATAGGTTTCTATTTTTCCTGAAGGATGCACAAAAACCAATCTATTATAAAACCGATTGTTATTTTGAGCGCCATCTATAGGTTCTTTAATTACCAAACTTCCAGTAATGGCAATTTCGTTTTCACTAGCCATTTTCTGCATCCAAAGGATAGAAGGTCCATCCATAAATTCAGCAACTTTTTTAGGCTGCATTGTAAATCCGGTCGTAAACATTTCAGGTAACACAACTAGATCAGTTTCTTTGGGTAAATTTTGAATTTTATTTTCAAAAAATTCGATGTTTCTTTCAGGATTTTCCCAAACTAAGTCCGCTTGAATACCCACAATATTTAGTTCATTTTGCATCAAAAATAATTTTAGGATTAAACCACTATAAAAGTAAGTTTTTGTAATTTAGAAAACCAAAAAAATGCCATGCAATCTTTTATTTCAGAAACGTTAAACGATATTTTACAAACTACAACTTCGTTTGAAAATGTAGTTTTTGTGCTGCCCTCACAAAGGGCAAAAGTATTTGTAAAACAAGAATTTAAAAATAAAATTACAGTCGGCTTTTTACCAGAAATGCTAAATATAGAGCAGTTTATTCAACAGGTTTCTGGAATTCAAAAGGCAGACAGTATACAATTGTTATTTCATTTTTATAGCATTTATAGAAGTGTTGAGAAAAACCCTGATGCGTTCGATGTATTTTCTTCTTGGGCAATAACGGTTTTGCAAGATTTTAATGAAATCGACCAACATTTAATAGATACAAATGATATTTTTATCTATTTAAGAGATATTGAGCGTTTGCGAAAATGGTCTGTAAAAGGCACCTTTAAAGAAACAGAATTGATGAGAGATCACAATTCATTTTTAGAAAAATTAAATACATATTACGCGGCGTTTTATCAATTTTTGCTAGAAAATTCTATTGGGTATCAAGGGTTACTTTACAAGGAAGCTTCTAAGAAAATTGACAATTATTTAGATGATAAAGTCCATAAAAAAATCTTTTTTATCGGTTTTAATGCGCTAAATAAAGCAGAAGAAGTCTTATTTCAAAAAGTTTTACAGAGAGGAAATGCAGAGGTCTATTGGGATTTAGATGAAGCTTTTTTCAAGTCAAACCATCAAGCAGCAAAATTTATCAGAAAGTATAAAAGCGAGTGGAAATATTATGAAACCAACAGCCTAAAATCTCTAGGAAATTCTTTTTCTGAGCCAAAAAAAATTCAAATTATTGGTGCTGCTAAAAACACCACTCAAATAAAATATATTGGCGAAATTTTACAAAAAACCAACAATTTTTCTAATACAGCTTTGGTTTTGGCAGATGAAACCTTATTGCCTATTACCCTAAATTCGCTTCCAAAAAACATTAATAACATTAATATTACTATGGGATATCCTCTAAAAGATGTTCCAACCACAGGGTTGTTATTTGCGGTTTTTCAACTTTTTATTTCTCAAGAAAAACTACAAAAAACGCTCGTTAATGAGTTTTATCACAAAGATGTAATACGATTCTTTAAACATCAATTAGTTTATGGTTTGTTGGATGGCATTGATGATTTTACCACACAAATAGCCAAAGAGAACCAAACATTTATTAACGAAAACCATATTAAATCACTCTTAAAAACAGCAAATGCCGATGTTAAAAACGTAATTTCAAATCTATTTGCACCATTAGATTCAGTTGCTAATTTTATAGATCAAGTTTTAGCCTTAATCGATCTTTTAAAAGAAGAGGTAAATGCGTTAGAAAAGGAATATTTATTTCGTTTCTACACTATTTTTACTCAGCTAAAAACATTACAAAACGAGTTTAAATATTTTACAGATTTAAAAACCTTGTCGCAATTTTTTAGACAGTTAATTGGTTCAGAAAACCTCTCTTTTCAGGGAGAACCTTTAAAAGGTTTGCAATTAATGGGCATGCTAGAAACACGTGTTTTAGATTTCGAAAACATCATTTTAGCCTCAGCCAATGAAGGTATTTTACCTGCTAGTAGTCAGCAAAACTCGTTTATTCCTTTTGATGTCAAAGTGCAATTTGGTTTGCCTACTTATAGAGAAAAAGACGCCATTTTTTCATATCATTTCTTTAGATTATTACAGAGAGCCAAGAATGTGTATATTTTGTACAATACAGAACATGATGTTTTTGGAAGTGGAGAAAAAAGCAGGTTTGTGACGCAATTAGAAATGATGAGAACCGATTTTGTTCATAAAATAGTATCACCAAAAGTATTGCCTCAACAGTTAGAACTAAAGGAAATTCCTAAAAATGATTTAGTTTTTGAGCGTTTAAAAGAATTGGCAAAAAAAGGGTTTTCGCCATCGTCGTTAACCAATTATTTATACAATCCTATTGCGTTTTACAAACAGAAAATTTTAAAAATTCAAGAGCATGATGATGTTGAAGAAACTGTTGCTTTTAATACCTTAGGAACTGTTGTACACGAAACGTTAGATGAAATGTACAAGCCTTTTGTGGGTAAATACCTAAAAGTAGATGACATTGAAAAAATGGAAAAACAGGCCAAAGATTTGGTCACAAAACACTTTAAAATCCATTTTAAAAATGGTGATATTTCTACAGGAAAAAACCGTTTGATTTTTGAAGTTGCCAATCGATTTGTAATAAATTTTTTAGTACAAGAAAAAACCTTGTTAAAAGATGAAAATAATCAGTTAAAAATAATTGCGACAGAAGAGAACCTCGCCGCAGAAATACAAGTTGAAGGTTTTGATTTTCCTATAAAACTTCACGGAAATGTAGATAGAGTAGATGAACTAAATGGCGAGATTAGAATTATAGATTACAAATCTGGAATGGTAAAAGGCAGCGAATTAAAAGTATTAGATTTTACCCAAATAAGAGCCAAAGAACAATACAAAGCCATTCAGGTACTGTTGTACTCTTTTTTATATACTAAAAATAAAAACCACGACTTTTCTAAAACATTAAAAGCGGGTATTTTTTCTTTTAAAAATTTAAAAGAAGGTTTTTTACCCATTAATTTTTCATCAAATTATAAAAATCCAGATACCTCAATTACCCAAGAAAAACTAGATGAATTTATAGAAGAATTAAAAGGATATCTTAAAGAAATTTACAACCCAGACATCGCCTTTATTGAACCTGCTGACTTGAAATATTAATGTTATTTTTATCAAATGAAAAACAGCAACGACCAAATTAAAATTGAATATTCAGAAGCTGATGCACAGCCAAACAGCGTTAAATTAATGTGTGTGTTTCTTGTTTTAATTTTTGCACTCGTGCCTTTGGTTGAAATAGTACCAGACTTCAAGTATAATATTGTCTCCAGTTTTAACCCAACAGCATATACGTGTATTGTTGGTTGGGAATCTTTAGAACCGTTATCTTTTAAGGAAATCAAATAGATTTATTTCCCTTTCAAAATCAACAAAGGCACATTTGTAAAAAATTCTTCTTTTAAGATGGTGTTTTTTTCCCATAGCTTTTTAAAGAAGCCTCTTTTACGTCGAAATACACATAACATATCTGGATTATGTGTTTTTACATGTTCTAAAACCCCTTGAAAAGTAGTGGAGTTTTCGGTTACGGTTAAGGTAGATCTTAGTTGCTCTAAATTTTGGTCAAGCACTAAATCTTCTTGTGTATAATCTGGTGTCTTTACCAANAGTAAATTTACACTAATGCTAAATTTATCCACAATAAACTGCAATGGTTTTAATATCGTTTTGCTTTTTATAACGCCAGATTTAAAAGCCATTAAAATATTTTTTAAGGGCTTATAGTTGTAATTTTCAGGTACGGTTAATACAGCAATATTGGTTTGTTTTACAATGCTTCCAGCAGTTCTTCCTAAAAAAAGTTCTTCCTTTATAGAATTGCTTTTTGCACCCACAATAATTAAATCAATGCCTAAATCGTCATCAATAGCTAAAACGCTGTCTACAACACTGCCTTTAGCCGATATTAATTTTACATCAACGTTTTTTGTATCCACAGATTTTACCATTGTACGCAAATATAAATTGGTTTCACGTTCAATAATACTATCTATATTAATAATAGTTCCTGCTTTAGATTGTGCACTATAGGCTCTAAAAACAAAAATTTTAGCATTAATTTCTGCTGCAAAATCAATAGCATACTGTAAGGTATTTTGCGCGCTTTCTGTAGATCCGATGGGTATTAAAATGTGTTGCATAACAAGTGTTTTAAGCTGCAAAGTTACTCATTTTTCAGAAAGTAACAGGTGTTCTCATTTTTTAGATATGTACCTTTGCAAAAATATTTTTTTTGAAAACAGATATCAGTTTTAAATACATCAATAAATTGGCAATTCCTGCTTTAATTGCGGGTATTGCAGAACCTTTATTATCGATAACTGATACTGCAATTATAGGCAATATAGATGGTAATGCTACAGAAAGTTTAGCAGCAGTGGGTATTGTTGGGGCTTATATTTCGATGCTAATATGGGTTTTTGGGCAAATTCGAAGTGCAATTTCTTCTATTATATCGCAATATTTGGGCGCAGATAAATTAGATGCTGTAAAAACATTACCAGCACAAGCCATTGCAATTGTTGTTTTAGGCAGTTTATTGGTTTTGGCAATTTCTTATCCGTTTGCAAAACAGATTTTTCATTTTTATAATGCATCTGGTTTGGTTTTAGAATATTGTATTATCTATTTTAAAATTCGAATTTTTGGCTTTCCTTTTTCACTTTTTGTCTTTGCCGTTTTTGGCGTTTTTAGAGGATTGCAAAACACGTTTTATCCTATGATTATTGCAATAATTGGTGCACTTTTAAATATTGTGTTAGACATTGTTTTGGTGTACGGAGTTGAAGGTTATATCCCTGCAATGAACATTGAAGGAGCTGCTTATGCAAGCGTAATTGCCCAAGTTGTCATGGCAATCCTAGCTTTGGTCATGTTGATGAGAAAAACATCAATTTCACTAAAAATAGGCAAAACAGTGCATGAAGAAATTCCACGATTGTTAAGTATGATTGGCAATCTTTTTATAAGAACTATTGCGTTAAATACAGCGTTATATTTTGCAACCTCTTTTGCAACAGATTATGGTGCAGCATACATAGCAGCTTATACCATTACTATAAATATTTGGTTGTTGGGTGCTTTTATGATTGATGGATATTCGAGCGCAGGCAATATTTTAGCGGGTAAATTATTAGGGGCAAAAGAATATAGCACATTGGTAGCATTGAGTAATAAATTATTTAAATACGGTATTTTAATAGGAATTTTAATAGCCATACTGGGTTTTATTTTCTACAATTTTATTGGAGAAATTTTCACAAAAGAAGCACCGGTTTTAGAACAGTTTTATCACGTTTTTTGGGTTGTTTTACTAACACAACCCATAAGCGCTATCACTTTTATTTTCGATGGAATGTTTAAAGGTATGGGTTTCATGAAGTATTTACGAAATGTTTTAATTTTAGCTACAGGTTTTGTTTTTATACCAACGTTATTGTTTTTTGATTGGCTGGATTATAAATTAGTTGCCATTTGGATTGCCTTTACCCTCTGGATTTTAGCAAGAGGAATTCCATTAATCCTAAAATTTAGAAGTACTTTTTTGCCACTTGTTAAATCGTAACTTCTCTTTGTCATGATTTTTTAATTTACTTACCTTGTACTTTTTAAAATAGTTGGCTAATGAAGATTAAATATTTTGTAACGATACTGCTTTTTGGAATGCTATTTGCTACATGTAAAAAAGAAACAGCATTAGAAGAATATATGATAGATTCCTGGCAAACCACCTATTTAAAAATGGAAATGCCAACATACCAAAAGTCAGACTCGCTAGAAGTTTATGAAGATAAATTTGAAAACAAACCAGAATTAATAGCGCAATCTACTTACCATAAAGATGGTACCTTTAAGGCCTGGTTTATCAATAAAAATAAAGAAAAAATTTCTGAATCTGATGGAAAATGGAGTGTTAAAAAGGATTCTCTTTTCGTAGAATTCTTTTACGACGATAGGGTTATGAAAGTAAGGTATCATATTACAAAAACCGAAGAAGGTTTTATAGGCAAAAGTACCTTTGATTGGGATAATGATGGAGATTTTGATGATTTTTTAATAATGAAAACTAAACGTATAAAAACCAACTAAAATTGTTCAATTTTAATAAAATATCTTTAAAAATACGGATCTTTTTATCCATGATTGTATTGGTGTTATTGGCATCAATTTTAATTTTAGGGGTAACTGTGTATCAATATGATGAGCAAACGAAAGACTATAACATTCAACGTTTTGAGCGCAAAGAAGCCACAACAACAGAAACGATAGATTTAGAATTGACCAACAAAACCACATATCCTGTAAAAACAGAGAATCTTGCCAAAATCTTTCAATCGCGTATTTATGAAATATCATCCATAAATAAATTAAATATTTCCATTTTCGATTTGCATGGTAATTTGTTAGTATCTTCCAAAACAAATGCTTTTGAGCCTAGCCAAATAAAACCACTACCTTATGATATTTTAAATGATTTAGCACAAAATTCTAATCATAAAATATTAATACCTTTAGTAAAAGACGGTATGGGCTATCAAACCTCTTACTGTTATATAAATGATCCTAAATTTAAACGAATTGGTATCTTAGAATTGCAGTTTTCTCAAGACAATTCAGAAATTGAGCACGAATTAAAAGAATTCATCATAAGGTTGAGTTTGGTATACCTACTCATGTTTATCATAGCTATTGCGTTAGCGTATTTTTTATCAAGTTACATTACGCGTTCTATAAAATCGATTTCAGATAAAATGGAGCAAACGCGTTTAAACGAGCGGAATGAAAAGATTGTTTTAAATTCTGCAAGTTCAGAAATAGAAACATTGGTAGAGGCGTATAATAACATGATCGATCAACTTGAAGAAAGCGCTGTAAAATTAGCAAAAAGCGAACGTGAACAAGCTTGGCGAGAAATGGCAAAACAGGTAGCGCATGAAATTAAGAATCCGTTAACGCCTATGCGATTAACAGTGCAGAGTTTTGAGCGTAAGTTTAATCCTGAGGATGAAAATATTAGAGAAAAGTTAAGAGAATACAGTCAGACTTTAATTCAGCAAATCGATGTTATGAGTTCCATTGCTTCTGCTTTTTCTGATTTTGCCAAAATGCCTACCCAAAAAAGAGAAAAGATTGATGTAATTAGTATTGTAAAATTAGCATTAGATATTTTTAATGAAGATTTTATCACTTATACTACAGAAGAAATAGCATTATTTGCCAATTTAGATAAAACACAGCTTATTAGAATTGTTACCAATTTAATTAAAAATGCACTGCAAGCATCAGAAAAAGAAGAAAATCCAATTATTGATGTAAAAGTAGTTTCAGCAGAAAACAATGTAAAAATTATAGTTTCTGATAATGGAAAAGGAATTCCAGAAGAAGTTAAAAATCTAATTTTTGAACCCAAATTCACCACAAAATCAAGTGGAATGGGTCTAGGTTTACCAATGATAAAAAACATCATCGAAGCTTATGATGGTAGTATTTCTTTTATATCCGAAGAAGGAATAGGAAGTGTTTTTACAGTAGTTTTGCCTAAGCAATAATTAAGATTTTTTAATTAATTTAGTTCACATAAAATACATCAATATATTTTAAAATATCACGTTGTATAACTTATTTATCCTAAAATTTAAACGATATGAAATTTAATAATGTAATAGTAGAAAAGAAAGATGCTTTAGCGCAAATAACTATTAATAGGCCAAAAAAGTTAAACGCTTTAAATAAAGAAACCATTACAGAATTAAGTGATGTGTTTAAAGCTTTAGAAGAAGATGATAAGATAAAAGTGATTATTTTAACAGGGTCTGGAGAAAAAGCCTTTGTGGCTGGTGCAGATATTGCTGAGTTCGCACATTTTACTGTAAATCAAGGAGGTAGTTTGGCAAAAAAAGGACAAGAAATGTTGTTTGATGTTGTAGAAAATTTGTCAACACCAGTAATCGCAGCTGTAAATGGTTTTGCCTTGGGTGGTGGATTAGAATTGGCAATGTCTTGTCATTTTAGAATCGCTTCAGATAACGCAAAAATGGGTTTGCCAGAAGTATCATTGGGTGTAATTCCTGGTTATGGAGGCACACAGCGTTTACCACAATTAGTAGGTAAAGGAAAAGCGATGGAGTTGATTATGACTGCTGCAATGATTTCTGCTGAGGAAGCTAAACATTGTGGTTTGGTAAATCATGTAACCACTCAAGATGAATTATTGCCTTTGGCAGAAAAATTAGCCAATAAGATTTTGCGGAATTCGTCAGTAGCTATTTCTGGTGCAATTAAGGCAGTAAATGCTAATTTTAAAGACGGTGTAAATGGTTTTGCTATAGAAATTGATGAATTTGGTAATTGTTTTGGTACCGCAGATTTTAAAGAAGGTACCACTGCTTTTTTAGAAAAAAGAAAACCTGATTTTCCAGGAAATTAGAATAAAAAACGAGCCAATTAAGGCTCGTTTTTAAATTAGGTTTTATTTTATAAACCTAATAATCAATCTAAGATATTGTTTTAAATTTTAAATTCATTAACATAAGTTCTACCATAATTACATACAACAACACTATAATTACCTTTGATTTCTTTATCTAATTTATATACTCGGTTTATTATTGAATCTTCTTTTAACGTTTCTGAGTAAATAATTTCATTGTTGTAATACAAGGTTACATTGAGTGGTTTTTTATCAAAGCTAATTTGAGATATCATAACCCTATTTTTTTCATTTCTAATAACAGGCTTAAAAATTACCACCTTGTCATTTTCATTGAAGATTACAGCGTTGTCTTTAATTTCAAGAGATTTAATAATAATTTCAAAATCTTTTTCTAATTCTAACGTATAATCACCATCTTGAAGTTTAGAGAAATCGAAAAATTTAATAAGATTTCCTTCTATATTAACATTTTCTACAT
>P_2C_Liq_3_UnCtyDRAFT_100132_pt1 | contig 21841 bp, 16 predicted proteins | sample Pon2CUnioCityCA_3_FD_9720 | JGI IMG/M metagenome (IMG submission 9720)
GTAATGCCCGTAGAAATGCAGCTCGTTTTTACAATACCGCGTTTTCGAATCATCCAGATATTATTACACCCATTTCAAAATCGAACAAAACAAAAACTTGTAGTGCTATTTGTGATGCTTGCGATTGCCATGTATATCACCAATACACCTTACAGATTACCAACGGAAAAAGAGATGAATTGCATAAACACCTATTAGCAAACGGAATTCCGAATGCCATTTATTATCCTGTTGCATTGCACGCACAAAAGGCTTACCAAGATACCAGATACAATGAAGCAGATTTCCCAGTAACCAATCAATTGATAAAAACTGTGATTTCTTTACCTATGCATACAGAGCTAGATGACGAGCAATTACATTATATTACCGAAACAATCATCAACTTTTTAAAATAGATAACCCCAAAAAACAAACACCATGAAAAAAATTTTAGTAACAGGAGGATTAGGATTCATAGGATCACATACGGTAGTAGAACTTCAAAACGAAGGATTTGAAGTTGTTATTATTGATGATTTATCGAACACAACCCTTTCTGTTTTAGATAGTATTACAGAAATAACAGGTATTAAACCCGATTTTCATAAAATTGATTTACGTGTTAAAAATGATGTAAAACACTTTTTTGACACAAATGAAGTAGATGGAATTATTCACTTTGCAGCCTATAAAGCTGTTGGAGAAAGTATGGGTAAACCATTAGAGTATTATGAAAATAATTTAGGTAGTTTGGTATATCTTTTACAAGAAATGAGAGATCGTAATTTAGATAACTTTATTTTCTCATCATCTTGTACAGTGTACGGGCAAGCTGACGAATTGCCAATTACGGAAAATGCACCTGTAAAAATAGCGGAATCTGTATATGGTAACACCAAGCAAATTGGTGAAGAGATTATAAGAGATACCTGTAAAGCGCATAGTATAAATGCAATTGCTTTGCGTTATTTTAATCCTATTGGTGCACACCCGACTGTAAAAATTGGCGAATTACCATTGGGTGTTCCTCAAAATTTAATTCCATTTATTACACAAACAGCAGCAGGTATGAGAAAAGAATTGTCTGTTTTTGGTGATGATTATCCGACCATAGACGGAACTGCAGTTCGTGATTATATTCATGTAGTAGATTTAGCAAAAGCACACATTGCTGCTTTAAAAAGACTGATCAACAAGAATAATAAAAAAGCATTTGAATTTTTTAATATCGGTACTGGAACAGGAAGTTCTGTTTTAGAAGTCATTAATACCTTCGAAAAAGTAAACAATTTAAAACTGAATTATAAAATTGTAGATAGACGTGAAGGAGATGTTGTTGCTGCTTATGCAGACACAACAATTGCCAATAAAGAACTAAATTGGAAAACTGAAAAAAATCTTGCTGAAGCTCTAGAATCTGCTTGGAAATGGCAACAAAAACAATCTTAAGTTTTACAAATTATTAAAAGCAAAAAACCTCAAAAGTAAGTTTACTTTTGAGGTTTTTTTATGATTTAATGTAATTATTAGCCTTTAACAGCGACTGAAACTAAGGTTTTAGCCCAAGCCATGTACATTGTTGCATCATCATTTTCACCCTCAAAAACTATTGAAAAAGCTTCTACAGGCTCTTCTAATTTATTGGTTTTACCCGAAACTCTTACTACATCTGCTGCCTCATCATAAAAATAAGAGCCCCAAACATTTTTTTGATTGCTTAAAATTACAGTCCAATCTCCATCTGTAGGAATGGCAAATAACGTATACGTACCTGGTTGTACCTTTTGATCTCCAAAAGTTACTTCTTTATAAAACGTTATTTCTGCAGCTTCATTTGCCCCAGTTCTCCATACCTTATTGTTAGGAGCCAATTTGTCTAATTTTCTACCTTTTAATTGTGGTCTACTATAAATTACTTTTACTAATTTATCTGTATTTCTCCAATTTGTTGGATAAGCAGCTGCATCCATAGGACTAACATCAATTTTAGGAAATTTTTGTGCAAAGGTTTCTGTTGATGAAATAAAAGCAATTGTAAAAATTGCAATTGATAGCATAGCTTTTCTCATATCTTAACTATTTGTTTATTGTGAATTTTGTATTTCGTAAAATTAAAAAAACCTACCGTTCAAAAATCTTAATTTCGTGTTAAGGTTTTAGTGACAGCTACAATCGGTATTACAATTGCTTTTTTTCTTTAAAGGAAAAATATACTTTCTTACTAAAAAAACAACTGCAAAAGCAACTAAAAAATAAACAATGATCTCTTGCATTAGCTTAAAATTTGATACGTTAATAATGCTGACACATAAGCTAATAAGGCCATACCAAACAATTGAATTAAAGGCCATTTCCACGTTTTGGTTTCACGTTTTACAATAGCTAAGGTTGCCATACATTGCATTGCAAAGGCATAAAAAACCATTAAAGACATACCCACAGGAAAGTTAAAACGATGTTCACCTGTATCTGGATTTATTTCTGACGCCATTTTTTGTTTAATTGTAGTGGTGTCTTCATCATCAGCCTCTACACTGTATATTGTAGCTAAGGTACCTACAAAAACCTCTCTCGCTGCAAACGAGGTTATTAAGGCAATTCCTATTTTCCAATCGTAACCTAAAGGTTTTATTNCGGGTTCTATGGTTTTACCTAAAACACCTATGTATGAATTTTCTAATTTTACTGAGGCTATTTTTTGCTGCAATTCATCATCATTTAAATTTTGATTGGCCACATTTTCAAGAATACTTTTTTCTGCATTATTATAATTATCACCTCCATTTGAAGCTAAAAACCATAAAATTATCGACAAGGCTAAAATGATTTTACCCGCTCCAAAAACAAAGGCTTTTGTTTTTTCTACAACATCAAAAAACACATTCTTTAACGAAGGTAATTTATAATTCGGCATTTCTACCACAAAGAAAGATTTCGATTTTACGTTTAATGTTTTATGTAAAATGTAAGCAGCTATAATAGCAGATGCAAAACCTAAAACATATAATAGTAGCAAAACTAATCCCTGTAAGTTTAAAAACCCTAAGATTTTTTTCTCAGGAATAATTAACGCGATTAAAATAGCATATACAGGCAAACGCGCAGAACAAGTAGTAAATGGCGTTACTAAAATGGTAATTAAACGCTCTTTCCAACTAGAAATAGTTCTAGTTGCCATGATAGCAGGAATTGCACAAGCTGTTCCAGAAATTAAAGGAATTATACTTTTCCCGTTCATCCCAAAACGTCGCATAATTTTATCCATTAAAAAAACCACACGACTCATATAACCTGTTTCTTCTAAAATGGCTACGAATAAAAATAAGATGGCAATTTGAGGTATAAATATAATAACACCACCAATACCTGGAATAATCCCTTCTGTTAACAAGTCGGTTAACACACCTGCAGGCAAATTATTTTTGGTAAAGTCTGATAGTTGTGCAAAAGTACTGTCTATAAAATCCATAGGTACAGATGCCCATTCAAAAATAGATTGAAAAATTACGAGTAAAATCAAACTAAATAAAAGGTACCCAAATATTTTATGTGTAAAAATATTATCTAACCTACTACGCAAATCTGTAGCTTTAGATTTATCGATAATATACGTTTTCTTTAAAATTTTATTAATTTCTTGATAACGATAAATAGTTTCTTTGTGTTGGTATTTCTTTAGTTTAGAAATATCTTGTTTAAAAGACAGTAGTTTTTCTTTTTCTTCTTTAGTAATAGTATCTGGAAAGTTATTTTGAGTAACCATTAACCACAATTCATACAAAGAATAATTAGGACTAATTTCTTTTAATTTCTCGAAATAATCAGGATCTATTTTGGAATTTATACCACATAATGGTGATGCCTTAGCAGCAACATGACAACGAATAATAGCTTCCTTAACATCTTTGATTCCTTCATTTTTACGCGCACTTATTAAAATAACTTCGGTATTTAACTCTTCTTTTAGTAGAGATAAATCTATAGTAATTCCTTTTCTGTGCATTTGATCTACCATATTAATAGCCAAAACAGTTGGAATTTCTAAATCTTTAATTTGAGAAAACAGTAATAAATTTCTCTTTAAATTCTCTACATCTGCTACTACTAAAATTACATCTGGAGACGCTTTAATGTCTTTATTTAATAAGGTTTTTAAAACAATACTTTCATCTAAAGAAGTAGGGTTTATACTATACGTGCCAGGCAAATCTGTAACAATTGCATTTTGGGTAGGTGATAATTTACTTTTGCCTAGTTTTTTATCAACAGTAACTCCAGGGTAATTACCAACCTTTTGGTTTAAACCTGTAAGTTGATTAAATAAGGATGTTTTTCCAGTATTCGGGTTCCCAATTAAAGCAACTCTTATATCGTTTTTAGACATTACTGATTTGCTTTAAGTATTTGAATTTGAATAGCTGTTTCTTTTCGAATTGCCAAATGACTTCCATTAACACAAATGTATAATGGATCTTTTAAAGGCGCCAGTTGTATTAACTCAACCTCTGCTCCAGGCAAACACCCCATTTCCAATAATTTTAAAGGAATAAAATCTAAAGACTCTTCAGAAATGTATCCTATTTCTCCTATTTTTAAAGATGCAATTGTGCTCAATTCGCGTTATATTATAAAAAGATTCCTGCTAAAAGCAGGAATTATATTTTTAACAAAGATAAACATTTAGAATCATTCTAAACAAGTTATTTTCTACTATATTCATCTTTTAACAAAGCCACATCTTCTTTCAGTTTTTCCATATCTTTTTTATCCGTACCATCGTAAAAACCTCTTATACGTCGTTCTTTATCGACTAAAATAAATTGTTCTGTGTGTATAAAATCGTCTTCGCCTCCATCACCTTCTTCTATGACAGCCATATAACTTTTTCTAGCCAAATCGTAAATATGTTTTTTAGAACCTGTAGTTACGTTCCATTTTCCATCAATAACGCCTTTGTTAATTGCATATTCTTTGAGCACAGCAACGCTATCCATAACAGGAGTTACAGAATGTGATAAAAACATGATATGATCATCATCTTTATAAAACTCTTGCAACTCGCCCATATTATAAGCCATTGCAATGCAAATATTTGTGCAACGCGTAAAAAAGAAATCTGCAATATAAATTTTATTTTGATAATTTTTATTGGTGATGATTTCTCCATTTTGATTTGTTAACTCAAAGTCGCCAATTTTATGATCTTTGGTAATGTGTTTTATAGATTGATGTACCAAACTGGGATTTACATCAGCAGGATTATACACTTTTAATTTTTTATCAACCTTTACCAAATGATAAAAAACCGGTATCGATATTGCCGAAAAAACAATTAAAAAAATTAATGTTGATTTACTTTTTTTGAAGAATTTTAAATCCATTAGAAAAGTTCTTTTTGCAAATTTACGGCTTAAAAATAGGGTAGAAAAGTTGGGCGAAATAAAATTGGTCTAAAATCTTTGTTAAAATAAAAATCAAGTTTCGATAGTTCTTTTTAAACTCTCTATAAAAACGTACATTTGTGCGTTTTTTAAATCTGATTTAACGCCGAATGGAAATATTAATAAAAGCATCTCAATTTATTTTAAGTTTATCTTTATTAATTGTTTTGCATGAGTTAGGGCACTTTATCCCTGCAAAACTATTTAAAACAAGAGTAGAAAAATTTTACTTATTCTTCGATTATAAATTTTCAATTTTAAAGAAAAAAGTTGGTGAAACTGTTTATGGTATTGGCTGGATTCCTTTAGGAGGTTATGTAAAAATCTCTGGAATGATTGATGAAAGTATGGATACTGAACAAATGGCTTTACCACCACAACCTTGGGAGTTTCGTTCTAAACCAGCTTGGCAACGTTTAATTATTATGTTGGGAGGTGTTTTTGTAAACTTTGTTTTGGGTATTTTCATTTACATTATGCTCATGTATGCGTATGGTGAAAGTTATTTGCCAAACGAAAATGTAAACGCTAAAGATGGTGTTTGGGTGCAAGATTCTTTGGCCATGAATGTAGGCTTACAAACTGGAGACAAAATTTTAACTGTTGATGGTGAAAAGATTAAAAAATTTTCGGGCCTAACTTTAGAATTCATTAATGGAAATAATTTTCAGATTGAAAGAGATGGTAAAATAATTGATAAAGAAATACCAACAGATTTTATTTCTCAATTAATGGATAGAGGTAAAGATGCAGGACCTATTTTATACCCTCGTTATCCGTTTGTAATTGGTAAAGTATCTGACGATTCTCCAAATATAAAATCAGCATTAAAAGCTAAAGATATCGTAATCAGTATTAATGGAACGCCTATCAAATACTATGATGAAGCTAAAGATATTTTAGCAAATTACAAAGGGCAAAAAGTAGCTGCCATTGTTAAACGAGGTACAGAAACCAAAGAAATTGAGTTACAAGTTTCCAATGAAGGTAAAATAGGTGTTGTTTTTGCAGCTTTAAAATTTTCTGATTTAGAGAAATTAGGATATTATGATTTAGCCGATATTGAATACTCATTTGCTGAAGCAATTCCTGCTGGATGGAATAAATCTTGGAAAACTTTGACAGATTATGTAAAGCAATTGAAAAAGATTTTTAACCCAAGCACCGGAGCTTACAAAGGTTTAGGTGGGTTTATTTCTATTGGAAGTATTTTTCCTGATGAATGGAGTGCTGAATCTTTTTGGAATATTACAGCTTTCTTGTCGATTATGTTAGGTTTTATGAACTTATTACCTATTCCTGCTTTAGATGGTGGCCATGTAGTTTTTACACTTTGGGAAATGATTACCGGTAAAAAGCCAGGAGACAAATTTTTAGAATATGCACAAGTAGTCGGTTTTGTTTTACTAGTTGCCTTGCTGCTTTTTGCGAATGGAAATGATATTTTTAGGTTATTTAAATAACTCCTTAAAAGACTAAAAAGAACGATTAATAAAAGATACGTACGTATATCTTTTGTTGCAATTATCACAGGCGTAAGAATATGTACCCGGAATTATTCTAATAATTCCATTCCGTCTCATTCTGTATTTAGAAGTAGACTTACATTTAGGACAAGCTTTCATAATTAAAACTCTTGGGGATTAAATATTTGAAATTGCAATTTACCTTATAATCAACAAGTTAACCTATAGTAAATTAACCAAAATCTTTTCGTTTTTTACTTTCATATGGTATGAGAAATATTTTTATAAAAAAACCTCGCAAATGCGAGGCTTTTGTTAAACTCTTAAAGATCGATTGACGATTGAAAACCAGGTATATTGTGTGTTGCATTTATCACAACCATAACTTTTTGCACCTGGTATCAATTTTACAACACCTCTTCTTTTTAATCTATGCCTTGACACAGATTTACATCTTGGACAAGCTTTCATAAATAGTATTATTTGTTTAGACACCTCAAATGTAACCTAAACAAATCTTTTAACCTAATGCCTTATCAATTTTTATCTATTTGTTAATATTCATTAGTTATTTTTACATTCTATCTATTTTTAGTCATTAATAATAAATAGATAATCAATTGACAGAGAATACAATACAAAATAAAACCATCATCTAAAAAATAGACAATGGTTGTGTGATTAAAAGTTGTATTTGCTTCTAAACTTTTACGGTTTTGCCTTTTTGTTTGGCTACTTCGTTTCTTTCAATTTTGTGCTCAGGTCTTGTCCATTTCGGTTTTTCACCTAAACTTTCAAATTTAGAATCTTTAGCCTCTACAGTTGGTGGTTGCACTTTTTTGGTAAAAGGTTTCTGCGGATGTAAGCCTAACAATGTAAACATTTTCATATCTTCATTTACATCAGGATTTGGGGTTGTTAACAACTTATCTCCTGCAAAAATTGAATTTGCTCCTGCAAAGAAACACATAGCTTGCCCTTCTCTACTCATCTGCGTTCTTCCTGCAGATAAACGCACTTGCGTTTCTGGCAATACAATTCTGGTTGTTGCTACCATTCTTATCATATCCCAAATTTCAACCGGTTTTTCGTCTTCTAAAGGAGTACCTTCTACTGCAACTAATGCATTGATTGGGGTAGATTCTGGCTGNGGATTTAAGGTTGATAATGCTACCAACATTCCTGCTCTATCTTCTGCAGATTCTCCCATTCCTATAATTCCACCAGAACAAACTGTTACGTTTGTTTTACGCACGTTATCGATAGTATCTAATCTGTCTTGATATCCTCTTGTAGAAATTACTTCTTTATAATATTCTTCTGATGAATCTAAATTATGATTGTATGCATACAAACCCGCTTCTGCTAGTCTTTGAGCTTGGTTTTCGGTTACCATACCCAAAGTACAGCATACTTCCATATCTAACTTATTAATTCCTCTAACCATTTCTAACACTTGGTCAAATTCTGGGCCGTCTTTTACGTTTCTCCAAGCAGCTCCCATACAAACTCTAGAGCTTCCAGCTTCTTTAGCTCTTAATGCTTGTGCTTTTACCTGATTTACCGTCATTAAATCATTGCCTTCTATATTGGTGTGATATCTTGCAGCTTGTGGACAATAACCACAATCTTCTGAACAACCTCCTGTTTTTATCGACAGTAAAGTAGATACTTGAACAACATTTGGGTCGTGCTGTTTTCTGTGGATGGTTGCAGCTTCGTATAACAAATCCATTAAGGGTCTGTTATAGATTTCTAATATTTCTTCTTTCGTCCAGTTGTGTCTTACTTCGCTCATAAATATTGCTTCATTGAAAAATCAAAAATACAGTATTTCATTTACTTCTCTAATCCTTTTTTTAAAACTTCTTGAATCCCTTCTAAATGTTCACTAAATTGCATCATTTGCGCCAAAACTTGTGTCATTTCGTTGGCGTTACCAAAACCTTTGAGTTTGTTATTTTTCACAAAAGTAGTTTTAATAGTTTCCCATCGTAGTTTTTCATCCGAAGTTAATAAACCACCCAATTCTTTATATTTTAACAAATTGGATTCTGCTGCACTTGTTAAGGTTTGCGATTCATTTTCATAATGAGATAATAACAAAATTTCTAACTCTTTGTTGTTCATAATCGGAACAATTTTAGCCACCAATTTATTCATATCTCTATACGAACCTTGTAGTTTGAACGCTGGTTCTGTTCTGTTTTGGTCATCCATAGCAGCAGATTTTATATAGGCTGCGTTAACATTCATTACACGATCTCTAATGATGATTACTTTTTCTAAAACAGAAAGATAATCATTCATTTCCTGCTTTGTGTAATTTCCTTTAAGTTCTATACCTTCTCTATTACCAGTTTCTACAATTTTTATCAATTGATAAATATCATCAAAATGCGTATTCGAAACTTGACTTAAAATTGGGTTTGAAGTTAATGAGTTTTCTATTAAACTCATTTTAAATAAAGATTCAGTATCACCAATAATATCACCCAAGTTATAAATATCGGCTCTGTTGGCTAACATATCTGGAATTTGAAACTTGTCTCCACTTTCTGTATATGGATTTCCAGCCATAATTACACAGAACTTTTTATCTCTAAAATCGTAGGTTTTAGGTTGTCCATTATACACCCCTTCAATTTTACGAGTACCATCTGCTAACGAAATAAATTTTTGTAAAAATTCTGGATTACAATGCTGAATATCATCTAAATACAACATTACATTATTGCCCATTTCGAAGGCTAAATTTAACTTTTTCAATTCTTCACGAGCAGCAATATTATTAGCAGACATTGGGTCTACAGACGTAACTTCGTGTCCAATTGCTGGGCCATTTATTTTCATAAAAATAAAACCCAATCTGTTTGCCAAATATTCCATTAAGGTAGTTTTACCATAACCAGGAGGCGATATCAGCAACAACATACCCATTCTGTCTGTTCGTTTGTTGCTACCCATACTACCCAATTGTTTCGATAAATTATCTCCAAAAAGGGGTAAATACACTTGATCTATTAATTGATTTCTAACAAATGAGGTTAATACTCTAGGCAGAAATTCTTCTAGTTTTAAAGACTCTTTTAAGTCTTCTGTAACTTGATGTTTTTCTTTTTTATATTGATGAAATCCTGAAACTTCAACTGTAGAAAAGTGGGTTAATTGTGTTACAAATTTGTGATAATCGAATTGATATTTTTGATTTTTTATAGATGGGTGATTGCCTGCTAAATCTGTAACAAGTTCTTCTGCCTGAACATTTACAATATTTCTTGCAGATTTATCTTCGTATAAAAATAAACAAACCACTTCATACAAATACGCTTCATCATCTTTATAATTAGATTTTATAAATGAAGAGATCCATGCTGTTGCCAAGTCAATTTTATAAGCTTCATTTTTTATTAATTGAATTTCAGTTCTTAAGCTCTGGATACTTTTTTTATCCTGAATTGCTTTTGAGAATTCTTCAAATAAATGAATTGCTTTTTGACTTACAGAAAATGACATTTCATTACTCAATTCTTCAAACAAATATGTTGCAATTTCAACTTGAAAAGATTCGTGATAAGCGTCAATATTTTCTAAGGTTTCAGTAAAAGTAGTGTGAATTGATTTTCCTAAATCTTCCAGCAACTGATAATGACTATTACTTTCTGAAAATACACTTAAAACTTCTGCAGATGCTTTTATTTTATCACTATAAAAATTTCTTTTTTCTTCTGATAAACAATGCCAAAAAAACTGAGCAAAAGCTCTGATTTTTGGCTGAAATTTTAATAATCCTAAAGAATTCTCTTTCACTAAAAACGTCTTTAAAATCTTAAAAGCGTCTAAATCGTGTACACCTTTTGTATAGCCTTCTGTATAACTTTTAGAAGCTACGCTTTTCACTAAAGTTCGTAATTCTTCCTCACCAAAATTATACAATTCTTCTGCGTTATTTTCTTGAGTAATTCTGTAGGCTAAGTAGGCTGCACGATATACATTTTCATTTTCTGAAACAAACGATTGATTCCAATATTTCTCTGATTTTAAAAGTACTTCATTCTCTATTTCTTGGTAAAAATCAGTACCTGTTAAATGGTAAAAAAGCGTTTTTTCTTTATATACAATCGTTAAATCTAAAACTTGTTTGTTTACCCCAAATTTATGTTTCCCAAACTTGATAACGTTTTCGCCATCTTCGTATAAATCTTGTTTGTCTTTTAACTTTCTGCTGGCATCTTCTTTGGCGGTTTTTAAACCCGTTTCAATCATTTCTGCTTTACCACCATCATCTAAATCATACAATTGCTTAACGATGTCTCGCAATTTCCCAATCATTAAATCTGAGGCAAAATATCCATTAATTTCGTTCTGAAACTTAAAACTTTCTGCTTTTTTAACAACTCCGTTTAGAATTCGTTTGGCTGCAGTTTCTAAAGCAATTGCTTTTTTATTTCGAGCTTCAATAATGCTACTTTTTCTTGCTTGAAAAGCATTATAGACCTCTTCTCTTTTCTCAAGAATATCTGCTATAAACTGATCATAATCTGCAAATCGCCCTTCTAAATCTTCTAACTGAATGGCTACTTTATTTAGCAATTCATCGGTTTTTTCTGGAGTGGTAGCAATGTCTAAATAATTGACAATACTTTGGTCTATCAACTTAATTTTAGCGGCAAAATCTGCACTAGCTTCTGCTGAACTTAAGCTTTTTATTTTATTTTTAATTCCCGCTTTTAATTGATTTATTGTTGAAAAAATCAACGAAATGGCATCAATAATTTTTGTAGAATGTGAGGTGTCTTCAATTTCTAAATTGGATACGATTTCTATCAACAATTCTAAATCAACGACAATTTGATTGACCTCTTTTTCTAAGGCTTTCGCGTGAATTACTTTTTTAATATTTTCTAATTCGGTTTCCTTTTCTGTAACCCTCTTGTGATAAGGTAACAATGCTTTTTCATCTAACAGAAACGCCACACATCTTTGCGAAATAGTGTCTGCTTGCTGTGCTAGTTCTTCTTCTAATTTTTCGAGATAGGTAACATCAACATAACGCACTTCCTTAAAGCCAATAATTTCTCCACGTAAGGTTCTTACTTGAGATAATGCCGCTACAAAATCATCAATAATTTTAAAAGAAGTGCTTTTTATTTTACTAAAAAAACGCTTTGTTTTTCCAGAAATTTCTTCTGTAATTTTTGCCGCGTTTTTTCGCAACTGTACTACCTTGTCAAACTCATCAATTGCGGAATTTGCTGCAGTATTTATGGCTTTTAACGGAATTGATAATTGGTATGTTTTGGGTTCGTTAATCCAATAATAACTATCAATAATATCTAAAGANTTTTTGGCNATATCTTCATACAATCCATCGTAATTATCTTCTTTATTTAAGAGNGTAATTAGTACTTGACATTCTGCCATCGCTTTTACAATATCNTTATTCCCTACTTTGTAGAGAAACGAATCTTTGTATTCTGACGGAATTTCTGCACCTTGTATAAATGGTGTTTGCCAAATCTGAATTACGTGATGCCTAGTTTGATCTTCACCATCTTTAAAATAACAGAGTTCACCATTTTTTAAGAAGGTAAATCCGTTACAAATAATTGGCGTTTTTACTTCTTGCTCGATTACGTTGTAAGACATTAACACATACAATCCTGTTTTTTCTTGATAAAAAACATAGAAAAAATCCTCACCATTTTGTGAAGTGATTTTGTCTTGAAATTTTAAATCTGATAACTGATTGTCGAAGATTTTAAAGGCTCCTGATTGCAAATAATAACCGTTAGAAAAAATAATTCCTTGATCATTTGGCAATAAAACAGCTGCATCTTTTACTGCATTTATTTTCTTAACCTCTTGAATTTTATGATTGTACACAAAATAGCGTGCATTTTCTTGAAAAGGTTTTATTTCTAAAATGATGAGATTTCCAAAATCTGCAAATCGGTATTGCCCATCATCTAAAGTTTGATCTGGATGAGTTACAGGCTCGTCGTAGATTCCTTTTCCATCATCTGTATTATTCTCAATTTTAATGGTTAAATCGCCAGCAACAGTTTCTACAAAAACTTTATCTAAAATACCAATATGAGGATGTTTCCCATAGAAATGCATCTCTCTTGTTACTTCTTGCCACTTAAATTCGTGCTGATTAGGGAACACATATTCGTGTTCACTCCTATTATCAACATAAGTTAAGGTGTTGTCGTTAATTAACCATTTAAAGGTTTTGATATCGCTTGCGCTTTCACTCAATTGAAAAACCATGTGCAAATAATTGCCAATAATGGCAAACTTGCTGAAAATGGTATTTCTGTAATATTTATACAGGTTGGTAAAATCGGTAATAAAAGCCTCGTCTTGAATAAGGCTTAATTTTTTGTTGACAAATTGAGTTCCATCGTAAGCATAAATGCTAAAAACATCGTTTAGATTTACGGTTGTTCTTAATCCGAAATGCACATTATACCCAAAAATACTTATATCACCAATGGTAATAATATCTCTTGCAATACAGTTGTTTTCTGTATTGATTCTGTTGTTTGCAATCAGTTTGGTTTCTACACTACCAAACACTTTTGCACGCTCTTGGTTAAGCTGCCCAAGTCTGTTTTGAAGTGCTTCTTTTTGTTTTTGAAGACGACTTTGAATGATTTCGTAAGTATCTTCTTCGAGAATAGCGTTTTTATTTTTTTCTTCTTTTTGCATTTGGATTCTTGAGATATTATTCTTTTTTTTATCCTGCCAGGTTTCCAAAACCTTGTAGGTTTAATCTGAAAAACCTCGTAGGTTTTAGCTGTTTTATCTGAAGTTTATGAAGATTTTAAATACCTACAAGGTCAAAAAAAGACCTTGTAGGATATATGGTAGGGTTTAAACTACCCTAATTTTTTATCAGATAATCCTAAACCTTTTGCTAAATTTAGTAGGTTAGAAAACAAGTTACTTTCGTCTTTACTAGATGTTTTTGATTTTAAATCCATTAAAATACTAGCCACAGAAAGATTTTTGATATCTTCTGAAGACACGTTGTATTTATCGGCAAAATCTTTTACTTTTTCTAACAAGTTTCCTTTTACATCATTGCTTCCTAAAATAGCATCTTTTACATCTTGAATATTATCAGAATGTTTTACCAATCTATCAAAACCTTTGGCTTTGGTTATTTGGCCAACTATCTGATCAAAGAACATGGTTTCTCCACCAACAATATCAATATTTGCAGCTTTTAAGGCTTCTGCAATTACACTTGCCTGTGCATCTGCAATTTCTTTTTGGATATTAATTTCTGCTAAATCTACTTTTAATTCTTTATCTAAACGCAACTTGAATTCTTCGTGCTCCTTACCAACACCGTCAAGTTTTTTCATTGCGTTTGCTTTCTCTTCAATTCCTGCTGCATCTGCTAATGCTTTTTCTTTGATTACAGCTGCTTCAGCCATTCCTTCTTTCTGAATTGCTGCAGCTTTTGCTTCAATTCCTAATGCTTCTGCTTTGGCTTTTTTCTCGATAATTAACGCCTCAACTAAACCTTCGCGTTCGTGTGCATCTGCTTTTGCGTGCATTACCTGAGCTTCAGACATACCAATAGTAGCTTCTTCTTTTGCTGTTGCTTCGGCTAATATTTTTCTTGCTTCTGCTTCTTTTTCACTCGCTTGCTTTTTCGCCAGCGCTTCAATATTAATTTCTTCAGCTTGCTGAATTGCAGCTTGCTTTTGTGCCTCGGCTGCCTTTGTCGTTTTAATTAAGGCTTCTTCTGCTTCTGCTTCTGCAATCGTTATTTTTACTTGTTTGTCTCTGTCTGCAGTTTTAAAAGCCTGAATGTCTTTCATGTTTTCTTGCTCTTGTACTACACCTTTTTCTAAGACAACGCGATCGCGAATTACATCTTGAATGTTCTTTTTCTCAACTTCTAAAACACGTTCTTTTTCAATTTGTGCTAAAGTTACAATTCGCTCTCTTTCAGTTGCTTCTAACATTCTGTCTTTCTCTACTCTTTCTGTTTCTACAACATCTGTTCTCAACTTATTTTTAGCAGCAACAATTACTTGACGTTGCATATTTTCTTCGGCAACTTGTAATTTTTCTTCTGTAGAAATTCGTGCAGTTTCTGACTTTAAACGCTCTTCTTCTGCAACTTTTAACGTAGTTGCTTCTTCTCTAGATTTTATATTAGCAATTTCTCTTTTTTGTTGTTCTTCTTTTTCTGCCAATTGCTTGTCTAATTCTAAAATAGCTTCACGGGCTTCTACATCTTGTTTGCGGATGGTTTTTTGCTCATCACGCATAATTAAGTTCGACTTTACATTCTGTGCCGCAGTTAATTCTGTAATTTTCTTAATCCCTTCTGAATCTAAAATATTATCGGGCTTTAAGAAAGAAACTGGAGTTTGCTCTAAGTAATCGATAGCACAATCTTCTAAAGTATAGCCATTTAAATCTGTACCAATAATATCTACAATTTCGTCTCTAAACTCTCTTCTCGCTTCGTATAATTCCGTAAAGTGAAACTTTTTTCCAACTGTTTTTAAAGCTTCCGAAAATTTTGCTTCAAATAAATCTTCTAATGTTGAAACTTCTGATGCTCTTGCACAACCAATAGTTTGCGCTACTTTTTTAATATATTCTATTTCATTATTTACACGCACAAAAAAGGCCACTTTAATATCTGCACGCATATTGTCTTTACAGATTAGCCCTTCATTTCCCAATCTTTCAATTTGGATTTTCTTTACAGAAATATCCATAATTTCTACTCTATGGAAAACAGGCACTACATACAAACCTTTATCTGTAGCTACTTTTGTTCCACCAAACCCTGTTCTTACCAAAGCTTGTCCTTGCGGAATTTTCTTGTAGAACATTGCAATAATTGCGAAATAAACAATAACAAGGAATAGAATTAGTCCTAAACTGATTCCTATAATTGGTAATAATCCTTCTGCCATAATTTTTTTTGTTTTTTAGTTAGTTAGTTTTATATGATTGTACGTAATAATAATTTTTGTCTTTACTTTGTTTGATAATTAAAATTGGCTCTTTATAGTCAATTTGTACGCCACTTAACGATTTTACATAAATAGCTAATGGAGTATTATCAACCACAACTTCTGCAGCACCCATTTTATCATCTTTAATTTTTGATAAGCAAACACCTCTTCTTCCTATAATTTCTATTGGAGCGTCTCCATCTTTATTCAAATTTTTAAAAAAACCTTTAAACGGGGTTGTAAAAATTTTGGTTAAAATTAAAGCTGGAAAAAAGCCAATCAACATAATGAGGTACCCTAAAGTATTTTCATAGGTTATTGTTATTGTTGTTGTAATAGTGGTAATCATCCACCAAAGAAAAATCCAACAGGTAAAAGTGAACATAAAGGGTAAACCCACAAAGTTGAAATATATTAACACCACTTGCCACCATTTTAATGGCTTTTTTCTGGTCTTAACAATATCATCTTTATTGACTTCTGTGCTAGACATGTCTTGAAAATCTACATTTCCACCTTCTATGTTTGTATCAAAATCAGCGTCAATATCAATATCCACATCTACATCAATATCAACATCGAAATCTACTCCCGAAATCATGGTAATTATCCAATATAACACCAAAACCAACATTAAAACAGTTAAGGTGATGTTTACTGGAGAGAATAATATGTCTATTAAATTGTTCAATATTATGATTTTGTATCGTTAGTTAAACCTAACTGTTGTTTTAATTTTAGCAATTCGTTTTCTGCGGTATCTTTTGTAAAATCGATGGCTTTGTCAATTTCGAAATCGATATTAGTTTTAGCATCAGCAATATTACCATAAGCCTCTGCTAAAGCTTCTTCTTGACTGACTTTATTTTTCATTCGTTCTAACATATCTACTGTGCTAGAACTATCGATATCTGCCATTTGTTTGTTCATTTTTTGAGTGGCATTCGAAACTTTAACGCGTGCTTTTAGGGTGATTAACTCGTTTTCCCATTTATTGATGTTTTTCTTAATTACAGCCACGTTTGCTTCTAAATCTAAAACTGAACTTTCAAATTTAACGGATTCTGCTTTAGTGTTTATCGCTTTTTTATTGTTTTCTTCTTTTTTTATTAGAGCAGCTTTTGCTAAGCGCTCTGCTTCGTCGATTTCTAAATTTCCGTTCTTAGCTTTATTTAACAACAGCATTGCTTTTTCTTGGTAATTCTGTGCATTAGATAAAAACGCTTCGTATTCGTTTTTAGAACGAATTGCAAGTGCTTTTACTTGCGCTAAAGATTCCAAATTTTCTTCAAGCTCTGCTTTTAAATCTCTAATTCCTTGCTCTGTAAGCTTTATAGGATCTTCCATACTGTCTAAAGTCGAGTTTGCCTCAGCTTGACCCATTTTATACAATCGTTTGAAAAAATTCATATTTTAATATTTTGAAAAATTTATAATTTGATCTGAATATTCGCTGAGCAATAAACTTAACGAATTTAACGACGCCTCTAATTCATTTAAATCAAGGTTTTCTACCTGCAACGTTTCTCTAAAAATTACTTTTTGTCCAGTTTCATCAAGCACAAATGCACCGTGAATAATGTCTCTGTTTTTTTGCAATAATTTTTTAAAAACCTCTTCGTTTCTGTTCTTTATATTAAAAATATGTTGTTCCATTATTAGAATTGGTGGCGCAATTCCTAAAATCAAATTTTTGATTCCCTCACTTTCGTTACTAATCATTAGAATACCATCAGAAGCGTTTTCATAAACAATATTAAAATCGAGTTGCATCAAGTAATTTTTGATTTTTGTATTGTAATTTTTCATAGTTTATTTTATCGATAATTTGTTATTTATTGTAAAAACACAAACATTCAATATTACAAAAAGTTAGACAAAATCGCTACACATATTAACACAAAAACAAAGACAGCACGTACTAATAATATCATATTTTTAGGTTTAAGTTGGTTCGTATATTGCTAATTGTATTAGTTTTTACCAGAAAAAAGTAGTACTATCAAAAAATAAAACTACTTAAATTAGCATAATTAAAAACAATTAACTAATATTGTTAGCGTAAAGATACAAATAAAATTCAATACTGCAAATAAAATTAGCAAAATATGTCTCTTTTCGGAAAAAATATCAAAAAAATTAGAACAGTAAAAGGATTAAGTCAAGCTGCTTTTGCTGATATTTTTGATTTAAAGCGTGCTACACTTGGCGCTTACGAAGAGCAAAGAAGCGAACCTAAGATAGAAACCATCATTAAAATTGCTAATTATTTTAGCATAAAAATAGACACCTTATTAACCAGCGAAATTACAGTTAACGAATTATTACAATTTAAAGAAAACCTAACCACACTTTCTGAAGATTTAAAAAAAGAACAATTCGCGAACATACCGTGTATTAACGAAAACAACATCTTCGACTATTTACAACATTATAGTAATGCTATTTTTGTTGATGAAATGCCTTGCATTCAACTTCCTATAAATTCATCGAAAAACTTTAGGGCTTTTTCAGTTTCTAATTTAGAAATGACCAATCAAGATAAAGGCTTTTACCCAAAAGATATTGTTATCGGCGAACAAACTCCAACAAACGTAGTTCAGAAATTAACAAACGGTACTTTAGTTTTTGCTTTGGTTGACAATGCCATTATTTTTAGAAGATTGTATATTACTCAAAAAAATGTAATTTTTAGAGCAGACCATAAAAGTATAGAAGATGAAATTTATAAAATTTCTGATATTAAAGAATTATGGCGCGTTCGTTATGTATTCTACAAGAGAATTCCAGAGTTTTCGACTTCTTTTGAAGATAAATTGATGACTATGGAACAAGAAATCTTAAAAATGAAAGCTAAAATGGAATAAATTTTTTAGCTAGATTTTGAATAAATTAATTCGGTAAAATAGAATTAAATNCAACTTTTAACATCTATACAGATTTTGTTTTNCTAAANATCAATTNATTGTCATTTTCGNTTTNATCTGGCTACCATTTAGAGCAGAAACAAATAGNTTTTATGACNTTAGTATCATTTNGATTTTTGCATTGCTTTNTCTCTCAATACTTTTTCCCAATACTTTTTAGCAACGTATAACAAGCCAAAACTCTCTCCATCTTCTTTTCCAATATGTTTGTGATGCATCTTGTGTGCCCATTTTATGGTTTTTACATACGTATTGCTACTTCTTGAAAACCATTTAAAACGCTGATGAATAATTACATCGTGCACCATAAAATAAGCAAAACCATAAAGCGCAATACCAAAGCCAATACCTGCAAGCCAATAACTCTCGTCTTGTAAACCTATCATAATACACAACCAGCTTGGTATTGCAAATATTAAAAAGAAGGCATCATTTTTCTCAAAAAAGTGGGCGGTTGGTTTGTGATGATCTTTATGCAAAGACCATAAAAATCCGTGCATTACATATTTGTGCGTTGCCCAAGTTACACCCTCCATAATAAGGAATGTAACGAGAGTAATCGATAAGGTTACTAAAAATATCATTGATAAAATAAACTAATCGTTATAAAAAATACGGCTTGAATTAAGTATAAGTAAACCGCAAATTTATTTTCTTTAGAAAAACTTAAATTTACGAATAAATACTGTAAAATTAAACTACCAAAAAACCAGCAAACATAATTATAGAATGGAATTTTTCCATCAGGTAGCCATTGCCAAAAATTTAGTTTAATTGCTACAGGCTCTAAAAAATAATCTAATACAACTGCTACAAATGCCCCTAAAACTGCTAGTAAATGAAACTCTATTTTCTTAGCAATATTTACATCGTATGTTACTTTAAACCACTGAAAGGTTTGAAATGTTACACCTCCAACACAATACATCGTCGTAAACCATAAAGCTCCTAATAAAACTGGGACACCTAATATTTTGTAACCCATGACATCAGAATATTCATAATTTCCAAAAAGTAAACCTGTATTGATTCCTATAATTTCGTAGATAACACCGGCCAAAAAACATACAATAAAAAATAACCAAAACGATTTGTTGATATATTGATGTGTAAAAAACACCAAAACTATTGTTACAATTAGATTCAGTGGCGTATTACTTATAAAAAAATCTTTATAATCTGTAAAAATTAAACCAATAATAGCGCTAATATGAAATAACAAGCTTATCCCTAACGCTAATTTATGCTTATATTTGAATAGTTTATTTAATGGCATCAGCTACTAATTTTGCACTTTTAAAGCATAAAGGAATTCCTCCTCCTGGATGTACACTTCCTCCGCAAAAAAATAAATTCTTATAATGCTTGCTTGTATTTTGTTGTCTAAAAAAAGCGGCCATTTTACTATTGCTGCTCGTTCCATAAAGCGACCCCATATAACTAGCTGTCTTTTCTTGAATATTTAATGGAGAAAGCGTGTCTTCGACAATAATATGATTTTCAAGATTTATTTTTAATTGTTTATTTAGCTGTTTTATGATAAACTTTTTTACTTTTTCTTTTTGCTCTTCCCAATTATGTTCGCTATGTGCAGGTGCGTTAACCATAACAAACCAGTTTTCGCATTGTTTAGGTGCGTGGTTTTTATCATACTTAGACGTTATATTCACATAGATGGTTGGTTCTGTTGGCAAAATTGCCTGATTAAAAATTTCTTTAAACTCTTTTTTATAATCTTCGCTGAAAAAAATATTATGCAAACCTAGTTGCGGAAAAGTAGTATTGATTCCCCAATAAAATATAAAGGCACTACTACTGCGTTCTTGCTGAAGCACTTTGGCTGATAGTTTTTGATCATCAAGCAAATTTTTATAGGTGTAATAGATATCCATATTGCTCACCACTATATCTGCTTTGTGACTTTTTCCATTCACTAGAACTCCTTTAACGCTATTTTTTGAGGTTTCTATTTTTTCTACTTTACTATTTAAGTAAAATTGAACACCAACCTCTTTTGCAAGTTTAACCAACGCGTTGGTAATACTTATCATACCTCCATAGGGATAAAAAGTACCTTGACTTTGTTCTAAACTAGAAATCATACTTAACATAGCTGGCGCTTTGTATGGATTACTGCCATTATAAGTAGCATATCGATTAAAAAGCTGAACCATTTCAGGAGTTTTAAATCTTGATTCATTATAAGTATTCAAAGACTTTGTGATATACGGTAATTTAACACTGAACAACGCTCTGTACGTTTCGTACTTTCCAATTAAACTTAAATTCAGCGGAAAATCTAAAAATAATTCTCCTATATTTTTATAGGCCTTCTTGCTCTTAGAAAGATACTTTTTAATATTTTTGGCGGGTTCTCCAAAAGTTTTTTCTACCTCAATTGCAAACGCTTCTATATTTTTTTTTGCAGTAATTGTTTTTCCATTTGCAAAGAAATAACGACAGCTTTCATCTAAATCACGATATGTAAAATAAGTACTAATATCTTTATTAGCTAGGGTAAAAAGTGCTTCGATATTTTCTGGAGCTGTAAAAAGAGAAGGACCAGCATCAAAAACAAAACCATCTTTTTCTAATGAAGACAGTTTACCTCCAAAATAAGAATTGGCTTCAAAAAGCGAAACATCATAATCCTTTAAAGCCAATCGAATAGCAACAGCTAAACCACCTACTCCACTTCCTATAACAATTGCTTTTTTAACTTGTTTCATTTTTTTGCAAAAATATAAAACAAAATAATATTATTTACCATTTTTCTTTGATAAAATATGCTGTTTTTTTTGATTTACATCTAACCTAAACGATTATTAAAAAAAATATTTGTTTAATCGTAAAACTATCAACTTAATCGTTATTTTTCTATTTTTTGTGTGATAACAAACCTTGTAAACATATCTTCACTATACCAATTTTGCTTTCTTGTTTTTTGAATAACAGACTTGTGCTCTGGCATTCTGTAGGCAAATTTTTTCATCATTGCTTTTGATTCCCAAACACTAAAGGTTGCT
>P_2C_Liq_3_UnCtyDRAFT_100133_pt1 | contig 21775 bp, 15 predicted proteins | sample Pon2CUnioCityCA_3_FD_9720 | JGI IMG/M metagenome (IMG submission 9720)
ACTAATAATTAAAAGAACTACTAATGCTTTGTATATTGTTTTTAATTTTTTCATATTTCTATAAAATTAATATCTATCGTTTTGTTCCCAATTTCCTTGCGAAAATTGTATTTCTTCAAAAGGAATTGGAAATACTTCGTTTTTATTTTCCGTAAAACCTGGTATTTGAGCACCTCTTCCTGTTCTTACTAGGTCAAAAAAATGATGACCTTCTCCAACCAATTCAACTCTACGCTCTTTATAAATTGCAGCTGTTAAATTTGTACCACTCGTAGTTATGTTATTATCCTCGTTACCAAAAGCTCTTTCTCTAACCATATTTAGGTAAGTTCTGGCCTTAGCATCTTCTGGGCTAGATTTTCTATTATATGCTTCTGCGGCCATTAATAGTACATCTGCATAACGAATTGCTCTGTAGTTGTTTGGATTTGTTAAATTTTGATCTCCTGCAGCATCGTTACTTCTTGTTCTTGGTATGTATTTTCTATTAAAATACCCAGTGTGTTCATAACCAGTTGTAAATTCTGCTCCTGTTGAAGCTGCCCAAGCATCAATGTCTAAGATAGCAACATCTTTTCTTAAATCTCCTGCTTCAAATTCATCAACTACTTCTTGGGTAGGTACATTAAAGCTAAACCCTGGTGTAAAATCTGGACCACTATATCCTCTTACCCCCTGAAAACCAACGGCTACGTTACCTTCGCTACATTGTAAACAACCAAAACCAGCTCCTTCTACATCTGTATACTGCACTTCAAAAACTGAACCTACACCATTTTCTCCAGCAAATTCAAATATTTTAGAATAATCTGACTCAAGCATATAAGGTCCGTTTTGAATTAGACTTTCTAAAGTAGCAGCAGCTTCATTAAATTTATCTTGATATAAATATACTTTACCTAATAATGCTTCTGCTGCACCTTTTGTTACGCGACCAACTTGTGGTGCTGTATAGGTTAAATTATTAACAGCAAATTGTAAATCTTGCTCAATCAAAGCGTAAACTTCTGCTTTTGGAGATCTTGGTATAGTTTTCTCATCGCCTAAAAAGAAACGACCTTCTGGTTTAATAGGAATATCTCCAAACCACTTTACCAATTCAAAATTATAATATGCTCTTAAAAAATAAGCTTCAGCAACTAAAGCATCCTTACCTGGAAAATCAGTTTTATCTTTAAACTCTATAACATAAGCAGCTCTATTAACTCCACCATACATCCAACTCCATAAGTTTTGAAGTTGCTCATTTACTGGTGTATGAATCATATCATCAATTTGTTGATATCCTGGTACATCTGTAGCACTCTCCCCACCACATAAGGTATTATTGGAAGCAATCTCTCCCATTAACACATTAATAAATGTTGATTGTAACGGATCGTAAGCAGCGACTACTGCTTGATAGTATTCTGCTTCTGAATTAAAGAAAGACTCAGAATCTATGGCAATTACCTTTGCATTATCTATATATTCATCTGAACACGATGAAAGTACTACGAAAGCCGTACATAGATAGATTGCTTTTTGAATATATTTATTTATTTTTTTCATATCTATATTTTAAAATGTAACATTTAAACCTAATAAAAACTGTTGTGCAGAAGGATAGTTTCCAAAATCTATTCCTGCTCCAATAGCACCACCATTGATAGATGGGTCAAAACCAGTGTATTTTGTTAATGTAAATAGGTTATTTATAGAAGTATAAATTCTAAATTTAGCTAATCCTACTTTTTCTAAAACATCTGGAGCAATACTATACCCAATCTGGATATTATTCATTCTTAAGAAAGATGCATCTTCTACATAAAAATCTGAAAATAATTGATTGTTTGTTGCATCATTTGTTAGTCTTGGTACGCTATTGCTTGTACCAGGGCCTGTCCATCTGTCTAAATAATACGTTGGTCTATTTACATTTGGTAAAAAACGTTCAAAGTTTCTTACCATATCTTTTCCAAGCTCTGCATATAAATATGTAGAGAAATCCCAATTCTTGTAGTTAGCTGAAATATTTAAGCCCATTAAAAACTCTGCTTGAGGATTTCCAATATTTACTCTATCCTCAAAATTAACAACACCATCTCCATTCATATCTTTGTAACGAATATCTCCAGGAGCAGTACTGCTTGCACCTAAAGCTGATTGCGAAGGATGAGCTTCTACTTCAGATTGGTTTTGAAAAATACCATCTGTTACTAAACCTAAAAAATAACCAATTGGTTGCCCTACTTCCATTCTAGACGGAGGCAAATTACCAATAGCAAATGAACCACCCTCTAAAAAAGCACCACCTTCTACACTGGTTACGTTATTTGTTATATAGGTAACATTATAATCTACATTTATATTTGCGTTTTCTGTTTGTAATGCTTTGTAACCAATGGCCAACTCGCCACCGGTATTTTTAGATGTACCAGCATTAACTGTTGGGTTTGCACCACCTGGTGATCCAGTTCCTAAAATTCCTGAAACCGGAAAGCCTTGAATTAATAAATTATCTCTACTTTCTTCAAAATAATCTGCAACAACAGTAAGTTTATCATCAAAGAAATTAATATCAAGACCAATATCTAGTTTTATTGCAGTTTCCCATTGTGCCAGAGGATTTGCCAAAGCACCTTGAGCTCTACCATTTACCAAAGCACCATCGAATACATAAGTAGCTTCACCACCCAATAAAGAACGGAATAAGTTGTTGCCAACATAATTACCTAATGTACCATAACTAGCTCTTAATTTCATGAAACTGATTGTTTCGTTATCTTCCATAAATTTCTCATCAGAAACTTTCCAACCAGAAGTTACAGACCAAAATTGATCTACTCTTAAATCTTCTGCAAAAGGAGATGCCGCATCTCTTCTTATTAAAGCAGAAAACAAATATTTTCCTTTGTAATCGTATTGTAATCTTGAGAAATAAGAAACCAATCTAAAATCATCGAAACCACTATTTACACTTCTTTGAACATTTTGAGGATCTGTTAAAAATATTTCTGCAAAATCAATAGAATTACTTGGCACCTCTATACCTGTTCCGTAAAGTCCATCAAAATAATCGTTTTGCATAGTTGTACCTAATGTTACGGTAAAATTATGGTCTTCTTCAATTGTCTTATTATATGAGGCAAAAATCTCACCATTTATTCTTGTTGAAGTTTGCTTAAATTGATATACAGAACTTTGAGGAATATTAAATACCTTTCCTAAACCATAATTTTGTATCGGTGTAAACGTTTTTCCTCGTTGATTAAAGATTTTATATCCCAATCTTGAGGTTATATTTAAACCTTCAATAGGTTGGTATTCTAATTTAAAGTTACCTTCTAAGCCACTACCATATGTTTCATTATAAACATTTGATAATTGATTTATAGGGTTAATTAACTCAATTCCTAAAAAGTTACTGGTATCATCTTCATTTACTCCAAAAGTAGGAGCATAATTTAAACCGTTAAATAAAATAGACCCAGGTATACCTTCTGTATAACTTGTATAAAAGTTAGATATTAAAGAAAATTTCAACTTATCTGAAATGTCAATTCCAACATTCACTTTAATATTATTTCTTATAAAATTAGATTTTTCTCTAGCAACAATACCTTCTTGTTCGATTCTATTGGCACTTACAAAATATCTCGATTTTTCGCCACCACCAGAAATACTAATGTTATGATTTTGAATAAAAGCTTGGTTAAACAATTGATCTTGCCAATCTGTACCGCGACCTAAATCACCTACATTCGTGAAAGGAATTGTTTCGCCACTTGAAGCGTAAGCCTCGTTTAAAACTAAAGCATATTCTGTAGCATTTAAATAATCTAATCTTCTTGTAGTTCCTTGTATCCCAGTAAAAGCATCATATTTAACAGTAGGTGCTTTATTTTTCTTACCTGCCTTAGTAGTTACTAAAACAACTCCGTTTGCACCACGAATACCATAAATGGCAGCTTGTGCATCTTTTAATACTGTAATAGATTCGATATCACTTGGATTGATACTATTTAAATCTCCTTGATAACCATCAACAATTACTAAAGGATTATTATTAGTATTTGAACTTACCCCCCTAATTAAAATATTAGCTGAAGCTCCAGGTGCACCCGAAGACAAATTTACAGTAACCCCAGATGTTGTTCCTTGTAATGCTGTTGAAGCATCTGTTGGTTTTAAAGCCTCAAGTGTTTCTTCGCCCACTAAAGATACTGAGCCCGTAACATCTTTTCTTTTCTGTAGACCATACCCCACTACAATAATTTCGTCCAAAGATTCTGTAGACTGTTCTAAAGAAACGTCAATGGTTTCTTTATTAACGACCACCTCTTTTACTTTGTAACCTAAATAATTGAAAACAATCGTTTGACCGTTTTCAACTTTTAAATTGTACAAACCATCAAAGTCTGTTTCTGTACCAATTACTGTGCCTTTAATAATAATACTAACTCCCGGAAGTAGTTCTCCAGAAGCGGCATCTTTTACAACTCCTTTTACATTGTAGGTCTGAGCACTTGCCAAGACAGACACCAATGCAAAGAGTACTAGTGTGATTTTTTTTCTCATAAAAAATGTTTGAATTATTGTTTCCTCAAAATTAAGAACAAAAAATAATTAAAATGCTAAAAAACACCTTAACAAAAAACATACATCATAAAATAAATCAAAAAACCCACTGAATACGGGAAATGTTAAAAAACGTTAAAGACCTCTAAAAAGCTATTAAACACTATTTGTTGTGCTTATGTATAGTTTTTTTTTATTGTTGTTGTGGATTATATTTCTAAAATATAATTTGTTAAGTTAGCGTCATGCGGTAAGTTCAACTTTTTTCGCAATCGATATCGTTTTACTTCTACGCTTCTAGGAGATATGTTTAGAAGTGGTGCGATTTCTTTTGAAGACAAGTTTAATCGAAGGTAAGCACATAATCTTAAATCATTAGGTGTTAATTCTGGATGCTTACTTTTAACCTTTTTAAGAAATTTTTTATCAGCATTATTAAACGCTTCTTGAAACATTTTCCAGTCGTCTGAGTTGTTTAAGTTGTTATCAATAATTTTAACAACTTTATCAATACCATCTTTTCCTTTAGTTATTAATTCAGATTTTATGGTATTTAAAAATTCATTTTTCTTAATGATACTCATAGTAGAAGTTGCCAACTCTCTATTTTTACTTTCTATATCGCTCCGTAATTTATCATTNTTTAATTTTATTATTTGCTGGCTACTCTCGAGCTCTTTAAGCGCTATTTCTCTTTGAGTTTTTTGTAATAAATCTTCTCTTTGTTTCTTATAATATCTTTTTGAAACGATATGAAATAAGTACAGAACAGCTACTACCAATAATACATATATAACAATAAATATATTCGATAAATACCAAGCTTTAGATATCTCAAAAGAATATTCAGCTACGTTTTCACTTAATTTATTATCAATTGATGCTCTAACTTTAAAGGTATAATTTCCACTAGGTAGGTTCTCAAATAAAACAAAATTGTTATGAGATAACTTACTCCATTTTTCACTTATACCATCTAGTTTATATTGATATTTTATAGAAGATGTTTTGTTGTAGTTAGAAACACTATAGGAGAATTCTATGTTTTTTTCGTCAACTTTAAATACAGGACTTTCATCTAAGCTTACCCTTTTTTGTGATTGATCTGTTCGGTTATTTAAAACGCTGTTTAAATTTATATAAAAATCATTTGGCGCTTTAACCTTATTTAAATCGATAACTAAATATCCATCAGAAGTACCTATTAAATATTTTTTTTCTTGTAAATGAATAATATTTTCGTAACCTGAAGCACCTGTGTGTAAACTTCCTTTAATGGGTATAATATTTAAATCTGGTTTTTTACTTAACTTTCCCGGAGAAAAGAATCGAATATCATCTTTAGTAAAAGACCATAACTTATTATTTGATTTGTCAGCAATAAGTTTTGCTGATAAAAACTTGTCTTTAGGAATTAATTTACTGTAAATAGTATCTAATTTAAAATTATCTTTTTCGTCATTATATTTATAAATTCCATTTTTACAAGCATAAAAAATATCGTTTTGATATTTAATTAAACTTGAGTGTTTGCCTTTTTCGACAGATTTATCTTTAACAACGTTTAAAATATTTCTATACTCTTTATCTATTTCTAATTTAAAAACACCTTTATATTCGTGATTTACAAAAATTTTGTTGGTATCTTTTACAATAAAATAACGACTTGAATTAGAAAACCCATTTAATTTATTTCTTATTTTCCAAGAATTACCTTCTTTAATTAGCACATTCAATCCATCATAACTTCCTTGAATTATTGTGTTTTCATTTATTTTTTTAACGCCCCATGATCCTTCTAAGTTCCCAATTAATGAAGCTGTATTATTTTTCACAATAAAAGTGCCTGAATTATGGCTACAAAACAAAGTGTTATCAATTTCCTGTAAATTCCAAACCTGTCCTTGTGTATTATTTACAAAACGAAAAGGTTCTTGAGAGTATAGGCTTTTGTAATACAGCCCTTGGTTTGTTCCTAAATATAAATTGTCTTTGTAAATAATGGAGGCGTAAATTGTACCCCAAAAGTTTTCTTTTTTTATAAAAAACTGAAAAGGCGACTTAAGGTTAACTGCACTAATTCCATTATCTAAAGCCAACCAAATATTAGCATCAATATCTTCAAAAATTGATAAAACTGTATTATTACTTAATCCTAAACCTTGGGTTATGAGATACATTAAATCTCCTTTTTCATTTATTTTTATGAGCCCATTAGAAATTGTACCTAAAACAATATTTTTATTTTTAAGAACTGATGCACTATAAACGGTTTTATTTGATAACAGCTCATTGGTAGAGATATTCCATTTTTTCAAGATTTTATTTTCTAAAAAATAAAAACCTGTTTTCTGTGTTAAAAAAAAGAGTTTATCATCTTTATTAAAAATTTCGACAATTATATTTTCAGTTAAAATACTATCATTTGATATTAATTTTGGCACACCATTTTCTATCATAAAAACACCGTTATCTAAATCTTGATAGTAAATTACATTTCCCACCTTAGATAACTTCGAGATATATTTGGCCCCATCTATAATCTTGTACGATTTATTTTCTAAATTGTATAAGTAAATTCTTTTTAACGACTTAAAAATCATCCAACCATCTAACTCAGAAATTTCCCAAATCTGCTCATCTTCAAGCATTTTTATTTTGCTATTTTCTACAATTGAGGTAAATTCTAAAGTACCTAATGTATTTTTTGTCCAAAAACCAAAATCCATATAAGATCCTGTGTATATTTTGTTTTTAAAACATTTTACAGAACGCATAATGGTTTCATTTGGGGTTGTATACAATTGCCAATCTGCACCATTAAATTCTAAGAGGCCTTTGTTATTAGCTACATAAATAAATTTATTTGACGCTTGAGAAACTGCCCAATTTTGATTTTCGCCACCATAATCTTCTGTAGAATAATTGATTATAGGTGGTATTTCTTGTGCTAAACCAAAAGAATGTAAAAAGAAGAGGGAAATAAAAATGTAAAGAAATCTCATAAAATTGATAATCTTATTAGTGAACTAAATTAATAAAATATATCTCAACTTTTTCATTGAAACACAATTTTACATCCTACAAGATACGAGAAGTATTAAAAACACAGAAAACATCTTCTTTTTATTTAAATAATTAACAAAAATTTAAGAGTTAAGAATTATTTTTATTAAATTTACAAAGATATAATTACTCGATTTATGGACTTGATGAAGAAGCTGGGTAAAGCTAACACACTAATTTTGTTGTTATGTGTATTAATTATAATAATGGCAGAATATCTTTTTTTAACTGGAGAAAAATTACACGGAATTTTTTTGGGGCTTTGGGCGCCAACATTATTAGGCGTAATTATTTTTATGAAAATAATTAAAAATGAGCGCAGATAACATCATCTTCTACTTTTCTATTTTCGTAGGACTTTGCGTTGTTGTATGGGCGTATTTTATGATAAAAGAATTTGATAAAGTAAGTAAACGTTAATGCAGTTGCTTCTTTTTAAACCAGTTCCCTAATTTTTTTTAAAGTACTATTAATTTCTTCTTTTGTGGTGTATTTTGAAAATGAAAAACGTATGGAAGTAGTTTTAATATCATCATCATTTATTATTTCTGATAAAACATGAGAACCTTTATTACTTCCACTTTGGCAAGCCGAACCACCAGAAACGGCAATACCAGCCATATCAAAACTGAACAAGAGTAAATCGTTTTTAAAAGGAAACCGAACATTTAAAATCATATAACTACTTTTATTTAAGTTGGATGAGCATCCGTTAAATTTAATTTCTTTAGAAATATTTTTTAGCTCTGAAATAAAATATAGTTTTAAATTTTCGATATAATTCTGATCTTTTTCTAAATTGGAATACGCAATACTTAACGCTTTATCCATTCCTAAAATACCGTGCACATTTTCTGTACTAGACCTTGCACCTCTTTCTTGATCACCACCAAAAAACATCGGTAAAATTCCAGAACCTTTTTTAAAATAAGCAAAACCAACCCCTTTTGGGCCGTGAAATTTATGCGCACTTGCTACGATAAAATCGATTGGTGTTTTTTGTAAATCTAATTTATAATGACCAATAGCCTGCACAGTATCTGAGTGAAACAAAGCATCGTGCTTTTTACAGCGTTCACAAACCTCATCTAGCGATAATATATTACCAATTTCATTGTTGATGTGCATTAAGCTCACCAAAGTTTTATCACTTGAAGCTGACAACAATTCTTCTAAATGATTGCTATTTATAAGCCCATATTCATCAACATTAACAAAATCTAATGAAATGTTATACGTTTTGTGTAAATGCATGCACGTATGTAAGACTGCGTGATGCTCAATTTTAGAAGTAATGATTCTTTTTACACCCAAATTTAAAACTGCATTATTTAGAATTAAATTATCGGCTTCTGTACCTCCTGCTGTAAAAACAATTTCGCTTGCAGAAACATTAAAGTGTTTGGCTATATTTTTTCTAGCTGTTTCTACAGCAGACTTTGCTTTTCTACCAAATTGATGTGTAGAAGAAGGGTTACCAAAATTTTCTTGCTGTGTCTTGTACATTAATGCTAAAACCTCATCATCAATTTTGGTAGTTGCTGCATTGTCTAAATAAATGGCTTTCATACTGCAAAAATACAACTAATTCACATTCTGATACACATATACTTCTGTGGCTCCTAAACCATATTTTTTATAGGAAGCATCGTAATATTTTACAGGATATTTGTTTAAAAGACGGATTAGTTCTCCTTTTAAAACTCCTTCACCTACACCATGTATAAACACTATTTTAGAAATCCTTTTGGATATTGCAAATTCAACTTTTCGCTTTGCAGTATCTAATTGCAGGTTTAACATATCAAAATTATCTAAGCCTCTGGTNGATTTTACTAACTCGTTAATATGCAAATCTACCTCTAAAATCACTTCATTTTTATGGTTCACGAAATTACTTTTTTTAGGCTTTTGAGATGCTGTTTTTTCTTTTAGTAAGGGATTATTAATATCTGAAAATTTAGTGAGTTCATGCTGTTCTCGATCAATTTTAACCAATTCTGATACTAAAAAATTAAATTGCATTCCGTCTGCTGTTTGTATCGAAATTTCATCACCATTTATTTTGGTAACAATTCCTTTTAAAACATCATCTAAAACAGCTACTTTATTTCCAATTTCTAAACGCATTCTTAACATTATATTAATTCACAAAAATACAATTTTACACTAATTTTGTACAAAAATAGTAACATGCTAAAAACTTCAAATATCGCTACTAAATCTTTCTTTGAGAATGCTTTTAAAAGAAACTCAATATCTGAAGATAGAAGTAAACTTTTACTTAAAATAGCTGAAACTATTGCCAAAGAATACACTACGAAAGAAGTTGTAAATTTGAATTTTATTTGCACGCACAACTCACGAAGAAGTCAGTTAGGGCAAATTTGGGGCTTTTACGCTGCACATTATTTTAATTTAAATATTAACTCATTTTCTGGAGGAACAGAAGTCACTGCTTTTTATAGAAATACGGTAAAAACATTACAAAAAGTAGGTTTTTTGTTTCAACTTGTGGATTTTTCTCATCAAAACCCTAAATATGAAATTTCTTTTGATGGAGCTAAAAAAACTGTTTTAGGTTTTTCTAAATTATACGATGATTCTGAAAACAAAGATCCTTACATGGCAATTACTACTTGTGATAGTGCTGACAAAAACTGTCCTTTTATACCTTCTGCAACGCATCGATTTCACTTACCTTTTGTAGACCCAAAACATTCTGATGGCAGCATAACGCAAGATGAAACTTATTTAAAGACAAATAAACAAATTGCGGGCGAAGTATACTTTATATTTTCTCAGGTAAAGAAATTGCTTTCTTAACCTCGTTGTTTTATTAGAAATAACAATCGTTAAAGAGTAACCATCTCGTGTTTCTTTTAAAATTTAAATCCATTTGAAATACAATTTCGTGTGAACTTAGATTGCCTCCAAGAATCGAAAACCGATGATCGTAAGCATACCCAATTCTATACTTTTTATTCAAAATAAGTGTAAATAAGCCACTAATTGAGTTCTTATAACGATAAGAAACCCCTGTTTCTATTCGGTTCTTATATAAAAAACTTGTATTAACATCTACTGAAACTGGTAAATTTGTGGTATATCTTACCATTGTTGATGGTCTAAATAATACATCTTCTGAGAGCTTAAATAACACTCCTGTAGACAGAAAAATATTCGGATTTGTAGCCAAACTACCTTGTTGCAAATTATCTTCTATATAAAACTGGGGCGATTCTAATAGTTGAGGCACAGATAAGCCTATATAGAATTTTTTAGTATAAAATAGTCCGCCAAAACCAACATTTACGAATCTACCTGTAGTAGAAGCATACACGTCACTATCTGGAGTAATTCCGTCAAATAAATTATTATTAAAAAATAATAAACCGCCTTTTAAACCAAAAGCCAATCTACTTTTTTGTGATAAGACCACAGTATATGAAGCATCTACATTTATGTTTGTTGTTTCTGATAAACCTATTTTATCGTTTACAATTGTTGTTCCTAACCCTAAACCTCTTCTTGTTCTTCCGTTTAAAGAAAATGTTCTTGTCGTTGGTGCTCCTTCTACACCTATCCATTGTTGGCGTGCTAAAACAGACATGCTTAACTCTGCTCTATACCCTACAAAAGCAGGGTTAATAATTTGCATATTGTACAAATACTGCGTGTAATGTGGTAATTGTTGGGTGTAACTTTGCAAACTCATAAAAAGGATTGCTAAAAGTAATAGCTCAATTTTCTTTTGCTTTTTCATCTTAAAGACAATTTTAATTTCCCTTGCCATTATCTTATTAACTGTATAAAGTTAGTAATTGGTGCTTTAACGCCGTCATTAAAATCTAAAATATAATAGTAAACGCCTGTGGGTGCAGGTTGCCCTTTGTACGAACCGTTCCACCAAATAGGATTTAAATTCCCGTTATTACTATAATTATAAACTTCGTTTCCTTGACGGTTATATATGGAAATTTTAAAATTTGGAAAATCTTCTATCCCAGATATTTCAAAAACATCGCTTCGACCATCACCATTAGGTGAAAATAAATTAGGATAGTCATTGTCTTTGATTGTTCCAATTCCTTGTGGAGAAGCTGTATTCGAAACATCTGTACTAAAAATGTTTGCCTGCAAAAAAAAGGTTTCTGTATCTTCGTTTAATTTATCTTCTAGAGTATTAATAGTTTGAGTTATAGATTCCGTAAAAGCAGGAATGGTAGTTTGCTTAGACTTAGATCGATAATCTAAATTCGTAGTTGTTGTATTATCGATGGTTTCTAAAGTTAGGTTTATAGGAAGATAGTTTTGCATTGGCTCGTTATTAGCATTTAAAAGACGAATGGTAAATGTTAAATAGCTGCCTTCTTCTGTTTCTACATTATCTATTGCTATTAGTGGTTTTGGATCGATATCTAAAATTGTGGCTGTTTTTGTTAAGTCTTGTGCGCCGACATTATTAGTTTGCACAACACCTACAACATTTAGAGGTTCTTCATCTAATTCGTTTAAATTATCTACTTGTGATGTTATACTAAATGAAGTTGCTGTATTGGCATTATTTGGATCTATTGTACCATTAATAGTTAACAGTTGAGAAATTGAAGTATAATCATCGGGACTTATGGCTAAATTATCGCTAGTATTTATATTAATTTCTATTGGGGTTGAACAGGGATTACTTATGGTTATAGTATGGGTTAAATTAACTCCTTCATCTTCTCTAGAATCATTCATTGTTATCGCAGGAGGATCATCATTATCTAATATAGATCCTATACCATTAAACTGAGTTGTTAAGGTATTATTAGAAGTTACACTGCCTGTTAAGGTAAATAATTCTGTTAATTCGTAAATAGTATCTTCTAAAGAAATAACTGTAAATTGAGCAGTGTTTGTATATGGACTTATAGTTAATACTGTATTTGTAAAACCTGTATAATCGAAAGGAGAAATGGCAACATCATATTCAGCAGTTGTGGCTGATCCGTTTGAAGTTGAAAAGCGAATATCAATAGGTGAGGCACTTTCAATAGGAATTGTATTGTTATTTTTAGTTACCAATTGCATAGTAAAGGTTAAATCTGCACCTTCTATAACAGCAATATNATCAATTAGAATTACTATGGCTATGATTTCTCGCCAATCTCTTTCTGGGTTATCTGTGTTATCAGCGTTTGGAAAACTTTGCGGCGTTTGTCCGTTAGTTTGATTTAATAAATTATCATTGTTGTCAAAGGCATCATCTAAACCATCATTATCCGCATCAGAATTTGAAGCGGTTATTTCTGCTGTTCCATCGCTATTTGTGTCCCAACCTTCTAAAATATCATCACGAATATCGTTATCTGAATTGGTATCTATATAATCTGGAATCATATCATTTTCGGTATCTACAGGTGTTATTCCATTGGGATAAGCAGTATCTATACCCCATTCAGAAACTATACCACTTAAGGTTCTGTAATTGTTGGTAGGTTGTGCTTCGATATTGTCTACAATTCCATCATCGTCAGCGTCAATATCTAAAAAATTAGGATTTCCATTTGCATCTGTATTGGGCAAAACATAAGCGATTGATGCAGATAAAGCATCGCTTGTTTCTGCACTATTGTCTAAACCATTTGCACCAACATTGTTATTTGTTCTTCCATTATTATTGGTATCTAGAGCAGCATTTCCTGCTTCAACAATATCTAAAATACCATCATTTTCGCTATCTAAATCAAAATGATTGGGTACGCCATCTGCATCAAAATCAAAAACATCTACAATACCATCTACATTTAAATCGACACCAAAATCTGTATCTCTGTAATTAGGTATAAAATCAGCATCAGCATCACCTAAAGGATCTAAGCCATTATATTCTAAAATATCGGGTATGGTATCATTATCATCATCAATATCAATATCATCTGTAATACCATCATTATCTGTATCTGATGAGGCATTAATACTTACTGAATTCGAAGAGGTAACTACCCTACTTAACGGATCTGTTCCAGAAAAGATAGCTGTATTGTTTCCAATACAGGCTTCGCTTAAAACAACTGTAAATTCAACTGTTATTTTTTGGTTGATTTCTAATATTCCAGAAGTACCATCAAAAATATTTACATCGCTTGTACCATTAAAAGAGGGATTTAAAATGGGGGTTGTAGTAGCCGTTGAACTTTCAATAATTGGAGTACTTACGGATATAATATTACCACTACAAATGTTATTTAAGTTATCTGTTAACTGTAAATTATCTATTTGAACGGACTGACTTGTATTTTCTATTTCGATTTGAAAAGTAACTTCTTCGTGTTCTAAAATACCATTAGGTTCTTTGTTAATTGCTGTAACCGCTTTATTTGTCTTAGAAGAAGCTTCGAATAAAAAACGCATACCTACTGAATTACAAGTACAATATAAATTTGATGAAACAGAAGTTACAGGAGAACTTAAATTATAGTATCGATCTAAATGATCGCCTAAATTATCTGACCAAGTTACAAATGAATAAGTTCTTCTATTTTCTGCTAAAAAAGCATCAAAACCATCTGCTGCTCCTTGTGTTTGGGAGAGATTTGTTTGAAAAAAGTTACTATAGCTGGTGCTATCAACAGGGCCAATTACATAAAATATTTCTAAAACAATAGATTCTCCTGGAGCTAATACATTATTAGGTAATAATAATGTAGTTTGATTATCGCCATCGAAATTCGGATTGACATTAACAGTTGGTCCTGAAACTTGCGAAATGCTAATTTCATTAAAGGTAACCCTATTGATAAAATCACCTAAACCCATATTATAATTAATATTTTGAGCTGTTGCTGAACCTTCGTTGGTAATCACAACCCTATTTGTAAAATCATAAGTTCCATCAGCATTAATGGTACCTGGAGGGTTATCTTGATTACTGTGAAATTCAGGAACATATAAACCAGCAGAAACCACTGCTTCTGTTGTATGGAAATCTGTTAATGTTAGCGTGTCTGAGCCCCCTCCTTTAATTGAAGTTACATTAACCGTATTTGTAAAATTGACGCCAGAACCTGAAGGTGTTGGAAATGGCCTACCATTACAATTAGGGTTTACGGTAACACAAAATCTTATACTTATGCTTTGTCCTGGATATAAGACAAAATTATTTATAGCATTTGTATTAAATATTGAAGTAGATGTTACATTCGAAAAATCAGGATTTATTGCTGAGGTGCTAAATTCAGTCGGATACGGAGCATTATTTACATAATCGTATACACCAAGCCTAGGAGAAGTAGTAACTCCTATTTGATCTACATTAATAATACAACCCGCGCCAAAAGTGGTTTGAAGATTGTTTGTTACATCGATATTTCTAATTAAACTATTTTCGTGGGTATCTCTTGCTGTTGTTTTATTTGTTAATGTTAAACTATAAACAATTTTATACTCTCCATTCGCATTAAAACCTTGATTACAACTCGCTAAATTATCTATTTCAAGTAAGTTATCTATAAATTCGACCGTAAGAAATAAATTTGCAGAACTTGTAAGTGTGCCATTTGTTATGGTATATGAAATTGTACTAACATTACCTGTATAGCCTGTATTTGGTATAAATGTATAACTACCATCTGCAGCAATGCTTATACTTCCTTGAGGAATGTTTGCTGTTTCTCCTGCATTAAAAACACCTCCGTTTGCAAAAAATTGAGTAACAGTTAAAACGTTACCACCAGATTCTGTGTCGTTTTCTAAAACTCCAGGAGCAGGAACATTTAAGGTAGTATTAATATCTGCAGTGTCATAATCCGTTCTAGCTCTTGGAACTTGGGCAATAATTGAGCAGAAAGAAAAAAGAGCAAAAAATAAGGTTATTTTATATTTTTTTTGCATCGCAATTTTTATTTTGCCATAAAAGTAATAAAAACTAAAGATGTTCAAAAATTATATTTCTAATTCTTTATCGTAAGGTATACTTTGTAAAATATGATTAATAACATTTACACGAGCTTCGGTTTTTCTGTTTGCACGTATTATTTTCCAAGGAGAGTTTTTTGTATTTGTTCGTTCGAACATTGCATTTTTGTATTCTGTATATTGATCCCAAAGCATTTGCGCTTTTTCATCTAACTTGGTCATTTTCCATTGTTTTAATGGATCGCTTTTAATATCTGCAAAACGCTTGGCTTGTTCTCTTTTAGAAATTGACATGTATATCTTTACCAAGTGTATACCCGACTCTAAAATCATACGCTCAAAATCGTTAACCTGATTCATAAAGATTTCGTATTCTTCTGGTGTACAAAAATTGTTCACAGGCTCTACGACTGCTCTGTTGTACCAACTTCTATCAAAAAAGACCATTTCACCTGCTTTTGGCAGCTGCTCTACATATCTTTGAAAATACCATTGCGAATTCTCATCTTCTGTGGGTTTTGGTAAAGCTACAATACGCATAAAACGAGGATTTATGCGCTCTGTAACTCTTCGAATTGCGCCCCCTTTTCCTGCTGCATCTCTACCTTGAAAGACAACAATAATTCGTTCGTTATTTTTAATGGTCCAAGTTTGTAGCCTAATTAACTCTACTTGTAATTGTGTTAATTTTTTTTGATAATCTACATATCTTAGCGCCTTTTCTACGCTTAGTGGTTCTTTAGACAATAATGCTAATAATCCCTTTTTAGAATTTAACTTATTGATATCTGATGCTGTTAATTTCTTAGCCATAACAATTAATCTATTTGATGAATATTTGAACGATAATAACGCATAACAACATTAGGATCTGGATTTAAAACAACTTCAGTATTCGATTTTCCTTCATAATCAAATTTAGACAAAACATGCCTTATGGCTTCTAACCTTGCCACTTTTTTATCATTGGTTTTAATAATCATCCAAGGACTATAAGTGGTATGTGTTTTGGTAAACATTTCTTCTTTGTAATGCGTATACTTGTCCCATAAAATTTGTCCTTGCTTATCTACAGGGCTAAATTTCCATCTTTTTAACGGGTTTTCTTTTCTAGCTTCAAAACGTTTTGCTTGTTCTTCTTTGGTAATAGAAAGCCAAAATTTAATAATTATTACGCCATCTTCATACATCATATGTTCAAATTCTGGCACTTGTTGTAAAAATTCGTTGTATTGTTTATCTGAACAAAACCCCATAACAGGTTCAACTACTGCCCTATTGTACCAACTTCTATCAAAAAAAACAATCTCTCCTGGATTAGGCAACTCTTTAATATATCTCTGAAAATACCATTGTCCTTTTTCTACTTCTGTAGGTTTGTTTAAAGCCACTAATCTACTAGAACGCGGATTTAAATGTTCCATAAACCTACGAATATTACCACCTTTACCTGCTGCATCTCTACCTTCAAAAATGATGGCTACTCTTTTATTATTATTAGACACATAACGTTGTAATTTAACCAGTTCTATTTGTAATAAACGTAATTCATCATTATACAAAAGGGTATTTTTTACTCTAGAGAATGGTATTTTTTTCTGATGAATTAAACTAATTAAATCTTCACTACTCTTTAGATTTTTAAAATCTTCTTCGCTTAACGTTTCTTTTGTGCTCATTCTTTCTTTTTGATAGCTCTAAAATAAAACCTTTTTTTTAAAAATACTACTTAATATTAATGATTTTAAATTGATTTGTATATTTGTGAGCTATGAAATATATATTGCTATTCTATTTCTGTTTTATTTCATTCTGTATTGTATCTCAACAAAAGTTTTCTAAAGAATTTAGTTTTGTTACTGATAATGATTTATACGTTTCTTTTGATAGAGATCGTTATTATACGAGTGGAATATTCCTAAATTATAGGTATTTGGCAAAAAACAACAATAAGAATTTAGAAAAAAGAATTATTGAATGGCAAATTGGCCATCAAATGTACACCCCTAATAACCCTACATTTATTCGAATAGATATGCAAGACAGACCATTTGCTGCTTATTTATACAGTAGTTTTGGTATTAAAAAAGTTTATAAAAACAATGTTATACTAAATACAAAACTTCAACTGGGTATAATTGGACCTGAAGCATTAGGACAAAATTTACAACGTTTTATCCACAACATTTACGGATATAAAGAACCTGTTGGCTGGAAATATCAAATTAAGAGGGCATTAGGCTTGAATTTAGGCACTGAATACATTTATTATTTAGGCAAAAATAAATCTAATACTTTTGATGTTTCTTGGATAGGTAAAGGAAACCTAGGTACAGTACACACTGATTTTAGTACTGGTTTTAACTTTAGAATAGGTCTTATTCCACTTCAGGGTATTGATAATTCTATTGGATTCAACACAAATTTAAATGATGATAGCACAAAAGATAAAAGAGCAATTGAATCGTTTTTTTACTTGAAACCAATGCTAAGATATACCTTATATGATGCAACAATTCAAGGTAGTTTTTTAAATACAAGCAGCCCAGTTATTAAAGAATTGGTTCCTTTTGTTTTTGATGTAGAAGTGGGATTTAAGTTTACGGTAAATCGATATAATTTTGGATATATTTTTAACTACAACACGAGTAAATCTAAAGGTTTAAGATATACGTATGGAAATAAATACGGTTCAATAATTATGAGTTATGTACTGCATTAGTCTGTAAAATAATCATCCTTAAAACCAATTAAATACAAGTTATCCTTTGCTCTTGTAATGGCGGTATATAACCACCTAAAATAAGCTTTAGAAACGCCATCTGGCAAATATGGTTGTTCTATAAAAACCGTTTTCCATTGGCCTCCTTGCGATTTGTGACAAGTCATTGCATAAGAGAATTTTACCTGTAAGGCATTAAAATATTTATTTTTTTTAATTGCCAAAAACTGTTTATATTTCGATTTTTCATCTGCATAATCTTCTTTAACAGCTTGGTATAATTTATTGGATTCTTCATAAGTTAACGACGGACTTTCACTAGTTAATGTATCTAGCAATAAAACGGTTTCAAAAGGTTGCATTTGTGGGTAATCAATCATTTTTAATAAAACCTCTGCAAATTTAAAACCATACAATTCTTTAATCCCATAAATTCTTTGCACAAGACAGATGTCTCCATTCGCTATAAAACCAGCATCCGATGATTCTTTAAGCCAATAATAATTGTTTTTTACAATCATAACATAATCTCCAGATGAAATTTCGTTTTCTTGGCCACGAATTTTCATTCGTATTTGTTGATTATATTCGTTAGCTCTTTTATTAGATCTCACAATAAATGCGGTGTCTTCTACCCCATCATTATCATAAGCAGCAACCAAAGCGTCTTCAATATCATAGCCATCAACCAATCTTTTTATATCGGGAAAATTAATATCAAATTTAAAATTATCAGTATCGTTTTGTATCAACAACCTTAATAACGTAGCATTTGCTAAAATTCCAGAATTTTTATGTTGACGCATTACTTCATCAAGCTCAATACCATCAATATTTTTATGATACTCATAAGTTAAGGTATCTGCCTCTAAAGCTGGACTAATATCTAACTTTACAGGAGGCAATTGCGCAGTATCACCAATAAATATTAACTTACAGTTGTGCCCAGCATATACATAGGAAATTAAATCATCTAGCAAAGACCCCGTTTCAAAAAGTTTTTGATTTTGCCTGCTATCAGGTATCATTGAAGCTTCATCTACAATAAAAATAGTATTTCGATGCTTGTTGGTTTGCAAAACAAAATCTACACCACCATTTGCTTGTTTTTTAGGGAAATATATTTTTTTATGAATGGTATAAGCGGGTCTTTTGGCATAAAGTGCAATTACTTTTGCAGCTCTACCTGTTGGTGCTAACAAAATTGCTTTTTTTTCTGCAGCTGATAAAACATTAACAAACGTACTAATTGTTGTTGTTTTACCTGTACCTGCATATCCTTTGAGTATAAATAAAGCGTCTTTATCTTCATTAAAAATAAAATTACTAAGTAATTTTAATAATTGGCTTTGTTTTTGGGTAGGACTATGAGGAAACCTTTGTAGTAATAAACTGTAAAAATCGACTGTTTTTTTTGTCATAAAAATTAATAATGATCAAAGATACATTTCTTTATAAAGAAAAATTTTTATCATTAAAAAAAAATTGTAGATTTGCGATAACACTATTAAAAAACAAATTAAAATGAGTTTAATACTAATGATTGTGGGAGCTGTATTGGTCGCAGTTCTTATTGCTTATGTTATAGTTAAATATTTACCTTTAAAATTAAGATGGATACCTTCTGTTTTATTATTGCTTTTGGCTATATTTTTAGGTGTTAAAATTTTTAACGGAATTATGCAACCTATTCTTTTTGCCGAAGAAAAAGTTGAAAGATACAAACCAGTTATCAAAAGCTTAAAAATCATTAGAGATGCAGAAGTTAAATACTACGAAGTAACAGGAAAATATACAAAAGATAAAGCTGGTTTAGTTCAATTTATTGATACTGCTCAATTGGCTTTAACTGAAACAAAAACTATAGTTCAAACCGTAAACAAAGGTAGCAAATGGGCACCGATTATGGTTGAAGAAGAAGTTAGAGTAACAGATACTATTGGCTTTGAACCTGTTTTAAAGTACTTTAAAGATAGAGCATACAAAACGATGTTTAAAGTACCAGGTGTGGAAGGCACTGAATTTGAGCTAGAAATTGGAGAAGTAGAAAAAGTACAAGGGTTAATAGTTCCAACCTTTAGAGCTAGAACACCTAAAGAAGGCGTTTTAAAAGGAATGAATAAATCTTTAGTTAAACAAGAATTAGAGGCTATGGAGTCTATTCAAATTAAAGGAGAGTATGTATCTGTAGGTTCTTTAGAAGAAGTGAGCACTGGTGGAAACTGGCCTCCTTCTTATGACAGAAAAGATGGCGCTGAAAAATAATACTACCATTTCTCAACGAAAAACAAAAGATATCCTATTATCCATCCAATTTAGTTTGGATGGATTTTCTTTTTGTACTTCAAATTCTGTTTCTAAAGAAAAACTATGCTTTAAAAAGTATACATTTCACGAATCTTTAAATTCTCCCGAAGAATTATTAGATGAAATTAAAGGTATTTTTAAAAATAACACTGATTTACAACTAGAATACACTGCTGTAGAAGTAATACATCAAAATAATCTTAGCACAATTGTGCCTGATGCATATTTTGATGAACTATTACTACATGAGTATTTAAAATACAACATAAAAACATTAAAAAACGACTTTATAACTTTTGATGAAATCGAAGATATTAAGGCTAAAAACGTTTATATTCCTTACGTGAATATCAATAATTATTTGTTTCAAAACTTTGGTGCCTTTGAATTTAAACATCATAGTTCTGTTTTAATCGAAAAACTGCTAGCGGTACATCATTTCAGCGAAAAAACACTGTACGCTAACGTGGCCAACAACAATGTCGATTTAATTATATTAGAAGGCCAAAAGCTCATCTTCTCGAATTCTTTTACTTTTACTTCTAAAGAAGATTTCATCTACTATATTTTATTTACAGCCGAACAAAATCAGCTAGACCCTGAAGCCTTTAGGCTTTATTTTTTAGGTAATATTACTCCTGAATCTGACCTTTATAAAATTACATACACCTATATTAAAAATGTATTGTTTTTAGAAAGTAACAATGCAATTTATACAAAGTTAAAACTACCAAATCATTCTAATTTTATACTGTTAGGCTAATGAGAATTATATCTGGAAAATTTAAAGGAAGACGTTTAAAAGCACCTAAAAACTTACCTGTTCGTCCTACAACAGATATGGCTAAAGAAGGCTTATTTAATATCTTAAATAACACTTATTACTTTGATAGTATTGCTGTAATCGATTTATTTTCTGGTACCGGAAACATTAGTTACGAATTTGCTTCGAGAGGTACAAAAAACATTTATGCCATTGATGCCAACTACAACTGCATTCGATACATTTACAATACTGCTAAAGAATTTGACTTTGATATAAACACCTATAAAAGTGATGTTTATAAATTTTTAGATAAAACTTCTTTACAAGCAGATATTATTTTTGCAGATCCACCTTATGATTTTGAAACTGAAANATTTTTAGAAATTGCGGATACTGTATTNAAGAANAAACTCNTAAAAGAAGAAGGGGTTTTAATTATAGAGCATTCCAAA
>P_2C_Liq_3_UnCtyDRAFT_100136_pt1 | contig 21504 bp, 10 predicted proteins | sample Pon2CUnioCityCA_3_FD_9720 | JGI IMG/M metagenome (IMG submission 9720)
CAAATATGGGTAACGCCTAAATTTTTAATTTCTGAAAGTGCTTTATCTGTAAAGTCGTTAAACTTACCAACTCCATTTTCTTCTATGGTTCCCCAAGGTTTATTGGTTGTGTTTGTGTTTCCAAACAAACGTGTAAATACCTGATATACAACATCTTTATTATTTAATCTCTCTTGCATTACTGTCTTTTCTACTTTTTTTTCTGATGTACAACCAATTATTATTAAAATAAATGCTATAAATATGCTTTGTACTTTTCTCATTATTGATGTTTATTTTAATGCTATTTTAACTTTAACTTCTCTTTTAGGATTCCATTTTACTGGAATTTTAAGAATATTTTTTTCTGATGAAATTCGTTTTCTTTTTCCATTAACTGTGATCTTTTTAGGATTCCAATTGATATTATGAATGATAAGATTGATTTGTTTTTCGGATGGAGTCCAATGTTCACCTAATTCGGCTTCAAAATCAATTTCCAAATACTTTTTCTCGATTTCAGCTTCAAATTCTAATACCTCATATTTTCCTTTTTCAAAGGCATTTGCAGTAATACCATCATCATTATACATTGTTCTTTCAGATTCTTTTACTGCAGCATCAAACCAATAATGTAGCTCTAAAACATCTCCTTTATACATGTCTGTGGTTTGCACTAATTTTGTTAAAGGAATGATAACGCCACCTCGAACATAGGTTGGTATGGCTTTTTGTTTGACTTTTACTGTTTTGGTTTGTCCCCCTTCTATTTTTTCATCAAAATAAAAATTAAACCAATTCGCAGTTTTTGGGAAATAAATATCGGTTGTTTTTACAGCGTCTTTTAAAACTGGTGTGATTAAAAAATCTTTACCCCACAAATAGGTTGATGAATTTGTCATCAATTTATCATCTTCTTCTTCAAAGAAAATTGGACGCATGAATGGGGTTCCTTTTTGGTTATTTTCAAAAGCCAAATTATAATTATAAGGCAAAAATTGATAACGCAACTCAATTGCTTTTTTTGCTAATTTCTTTGCATTATCGCTCCTAAAAACAGGTTCACTTGGCACGTCTTCTTGTGCATGAGGTCTAAAAATAGGTTGAAAAACGCCATATTGTAACCATCTTGTGTACAAATTATCATCTAAGTTTGCACCTGCAAATCCGCCTAAATCTGAATGCATATACCCTAAACCTTGCATGCCCATTTGCAATGAAATTTCTGGTTGACTTTGCAAACCGCCCCATGTTCTATTGACATCTCCAGACCAAGGAATCATTCCAAATCGCTGCGAACCTGAATATCCGGCTCGCATTAAAATAAAAGGACGTTCATTTGGATATTCTTTTTGATATCCCTCAAAAATTAATTGTGCCCAATTATGACCATAAATATTATGGATTTCGTCTGCTTTCAATTGTTGATTTTCTCCAAAGCTAACCCAAGAAGGCAATACTTCTGGTTCGCCTAAATCGCCCCACAAACCTTTTACACCTAAATTTAAAATGTTCTTGTAAATATTCCAAAACCAGGTTCTCCCTTCGTTTTTATAGATATCTATGATACTTGTATTTCCGAAATAAAAATCATAAGTAGCTGAATTACCAATGGTATCTTTTGCTAAAATTGCCTTCTTATCTGCTTCGACCCATTTTTTAGAGTTCTTAACAATAAACGGCTCTGTGATTAACACGGTTTTTACACCTTTATTTTTTAAACGAGAAACCATTCCTTTTATATCTGGAAAAGAATCTTTGTAAACTTCGAGATTCCCCATAGTGCCTTTTAATGATTTCCCGAACCAATACAGGTCTAAAATTACGGCATCTACAGGAATTTCTGCTTCCTTGAATTTATCAATAGTTTGTTCTGTTTCTTGTTGAGAATGATACCCAAATCTGCTAGAAAAGTTCCCTAAAGCCCATCTTGGAGGTAAAGGTTGTTTCCCTGTTAAAGTGGTATAATTATCGATTAAACCCACCCACGAATTGCCAGCAATAACTTGGTAGGTTTTACGACCAGAAATGGTTTCATAAGTTAAAGAGTTATCGCGATTACTATCTAAATCTAAATACCCAATCGGTGCGTTATCAAAATGAATCATATATTTCTTGGAAGAAATTACCAATGGTATGGTAAAATTCATGAGTTTAGACTCCGTTTCATAACCATAATGCGCTTTATTGTAGAGTTGTAGTCGATTTCCTCTTCTATTCATTCCTAAAGCTCTTGCACCTGCTCCGTATAAAATTTCATCTGGAGTTAAACTAAAACGTATGGTTTCAAAATTATTAGTGTTTTGATAGCCATTTTTTTCTGATGTAATTTCTTTACCTTGAAACCAATACGAAATATGAAAAGGTTTTTTAGTTATTTTTAACATCAAATTTTCGGATGAAAATGTGATCAAAGTATCATTTTCTTGATAATTTACTTGGGCATATTTCTTTTTTAAAACTACGGCATGCGATTTTTGATTCGCATTTTTTTGATCTTTAGGTAAAAATGTAGTTTCTGTTATTTTTGGGGATAGAAAATGAATTTTATAGTTTCCGTCAGAGACCGTCATTTCTAATTGATTGTCCGTAAATTTTGCATGAACAAAAGCGCGCTGTTTTATGTTCTCTTTAAATAGCCAAACAATAGTTTCTTCAAAATTTTTGCGCCAAAGTGCTTCGTTGTGTTTGCCTTCTGGGACAATTTTAGAGTTGACATTCTTTTTAGGAAAACCTTGTGCTTCTAAAATATTGATGATGTTATGCATCCCTGAAACCGTTTCACTTATCTCATCAAAACCTGCTTTAACACCTTCTTTACCTCCCGCTAAAAAATACATTTTAGTATCTTTTAAATTTCCATTTGTACGGGTAAACTCATTAATTTTTGGAGCAAACCAAAATGCAGGAGAATATACACCTACTTTACCAAAAACATCTGGATATTTTAACCCTGCGTAATAAGAAATTAAGCCTCCCATAGAACTCCCCATAATGGCCGTATTTTTTTTATCGGACAAGGTGTTGTAATTTTTATCGATATAGGGTTTTAAGTTGCTGACTATAAAATCGAGATAGGCATCTCCTTCTCCACCACCATATTTTTCATTTTTAAAAGGCGAATATTCGTCTAAACGTTTGTCTGCTCCATTATCAATTCCTACAACAATGAGTTTTAAATTCTTCTCTTTAAATAATTTATCTAACGTTTCATCTACATTCCATTCTCCAGAATATGCAGTAGTTTCGTCAAAAATGTTTTGAGCATCATGCATATAAACTACAGGATACGATTCGCCAGAAACCTTATAATCTGGTGGTAAATACATCCAAACTTTACGTTGTCTATTTAATTGCGGAATCTCAAAATTTTCATTTAAAACGAACACATTTTTAGAAACTGTCGGTACTTTTTTAGCATCGAAGAGATGTATCCAACCTTTAATTTTTAAGTAAATTGTATCATTTTTCTTATCATAAACATGAGAACGGTTATCTAGTGCAACCCCTTGGTTCGTTGACTCTGCAGTTTTCCAATTGCCTTGTGTAAATTTAAATAAGATACTATTTTCATATTCAGGCAATGTAATCGTATAGAAACCATTAACTAATTTTAATTGGTATTTTTCTTGACCTCCAGACCAATTTTCAAAATCACCAGAAATATAAATGGATGCATCTTTTGGAGTTTCTTTTGGCAGCTCTTTTACCACAATGGTTACTTGTGCAAAAAGATGAATACTAAAAACTAACGTTAATAGAAATAAAATGTTTCTCATATTAAAAAATTAAGACCTTTCGATTGCGCTAAAGGTGACAGGTTAATTTAATTTTGTAGTTAGAATTATACTTCCTTTTTCTTTCAGCTTAATTTGATCATTCCAAATAAAATCTTCACCAGAAATGATATTTTTTAAAGTTTTTCCTTGTAAACCGACTTCTAAATAGCGTTCTAAATCAATTGTAATGGGTTCGTTATTTTTGTTGTTGATATGCACAACCGTTTCATCATCTTTAATTCTAAATAAGAAATATGTACCCTTAAAAGGTGCAAAATGAACTGTTTTACCCTCTTGAATGGCTTTGCTATTTTTACGATAATTTAGTAGTTTTTTTACAAAATTTTGCATCTCTTTTTTGTCAGCAGACAAGCCTTTTCCTGTAAATGCATTTACCTTATCGTCTTGCCAACCTCCAGGAAAATCTGTTCTAATTAATCCATGATCGCCATGATTTGCAGTATCATCCATTAAGATTTCTGTACCATAATATATTTGTGGAATTCTAGGCAGCATCAACATATAACTTACTGCCATTTTGGCCTTTACAACATCTTCATTAAGGGCCGTAAACATTCTTCCTTCATCATGATTATCTAAGAAAACCATAATGTCTTTTGGTGTGGCATAGTGAAAATCATTGGCTAAACCTTCGTATAACTTTACCAAACCTTTATCCCAAGAGTCTTCTTCTTTAATCCCTTCAATGATGGCTTTTTGCATTGGGAAATCCATTGTAGATTTTAGGTTTGATTCGTAACCATCTTTATTTTTTGCGCCTTTTTGCCAATACCCAACTAATAACGGATTATAGCTCCACTCTTCACCAACAATAGAAAAATTAGGGTATTCACTCATAATTGTACCTGCCCAATTTGCCATAAATTGCTTATCTGGATATGGATACGTGTCTTGACGAATTCCGCCTAAACCTAAGGTTTCAATCCACCAAATAGAGTTTTGAATGATGTATTTTGCCATAAAAGGATTGCGTTGATTTAAATCTGGCATATTTGCTACAAACCAACCTTCGTTATTTCCTTTTCTATCGATTTGTGAAGCATAGCTATCTTGGTTTGTAGTTCTTCTATGGTTGGAAGTATGAACGGTTTCCGAATTCCAATTCTCTAAATTTGCTTCATAATATTTTTGATCATTAACCCAATCTTCAAAAGGCAAATCTTTCATCCACCAATGTTCTAAACCACAATGATTTGCTACTTGATCCATGATGAGTTTCATTCCTTTTTCTCGCAATTTATCAGCTAATTTTTTATAATCAGTCATTGTTCCAAAACGTGGATCTACTTGATAATAATCTGTAATTGCATAGCCATGATAAGAACCTTTAGGCATGTCATTCGTTAACACTGGCGTTGGCCAAATTGCTGTAAAACCCAAATCGGAAATATAATCTATTCCATTTATGATTCCTTGTAAATCTCCTCCATGACGTTGATATCCGTCTGTTCTATCTATGGTGGTTTCTTTTAAGTTTTTGTTGATGTCATTACTTTCATCAGCATTGGCAAAACGATCTGGTGTAATTAAGTAAATAGCATCAGCACTATTAAAGCCTTTGTAATCTTCTGCTGATTTTTCTCTTGCTTTTAATTCGTAAGTATGTGTTTTTATGTTACCATCATCAAACCTAAAACGAATATCAAATTTTCCTGGATTGGTGTTTTTATCGATCTTTACATCTATAAATAGATAGTTTTTACTTTTGGCTTTGTGTACTTTTTGAATGGTAACTCCTTGATAAGAAATATTAGGAATTGCGCTACCAATATTATCTTCTTTAACCAACAGTTGTAGCGAAGTATCTTTAAAATTTACCCACCAATGTATGGGCTCTACTCTTTCTAAAGATAGGTTAGAAACAGAAACTTCAGAAACACTTTTTGTGGGTTTTTCACTAGTACATGAGAAAAAAAATAGAATTGATAGTAAAAATAAAATGCTCCTGAAAAGTTTCATAATTTCTTTTTTACACGGTTATTAAATTGTTTGGAGAAACTTTTACCAGCGCTCCATTTACTAAAATGTTAATTTCCTGTTTCCCATTTAATTCAAAATGAGCTCCATTTTGGGTAACATTTACTGTAATTACTTGATTTCTAAAATTGACTTTAAACGAGTACGAATTCCATCCTTTAGGAATTTTAGGCGCAAAAGAAAGTGTATTGTTTAAGACTCTCATTCCTCCAAAACCTTCTACAATACTCATCCAAGTTCCTGCCATAGAAGTAATGTGTAAACCTTCTTCTACTTCGTGATTGTAATCGTCTAAATCTAAACGAGAAGTGCGTAAATAGAACGTATAGGCTTGCTCCATTCTATTTAATTTGGCAGCTTGAATGCTATGCACACAAGGCGAAAGTGAGCTTTCATGTACTGTAAACGGTTCATAAAAATCAAAATGACGTTCTAATTCTTCTGTAGAAAAGTGATCTTCGAACATGTAAAAACCTTGTAAGGTATCTGCTTGTTTGATGTATGGAGAGCGTAAAATGCAGTCCCAACTCCACTTTTGATTGATAGGTCTTTGACGTTGATCTAAATCTGAAACCGTAATTAATTCCTTATCTAAAAAGCCATCTTGCTGTAAATAAATGTTGTGTTTTTCTGAATACGGAAAATACATATTGTCGGCTACTTTTTTCCATCCCATTAATTCGTCATCAGTAAACGCAACTTTATCTTTAATTCTAATGTAATCTGAAATGTGATCTTTTTGTACAATAGCAATATTTTCTAAAGCATACTCAATACACCATTTTGCAATGTAATTGGTGTAAAAATTATTGTTGATGTTATTCTCATATTCATTTGGACCTGTTACACCCAAAATCATAAATTTATTTTTATTTGACGAAAATGTTGCTCTTTGATGCCAAAAACGTGCAATACCAATTAACACTTCTAATCCTTTTTCTGGAATGTATGTATAATCGTTTGTGAATCTATGATAGTTATAAATGGCAAAAGCGATAGCGCCATTTCTATGAATTTCTTCAAAGGTGATTTCCCATTCGTTATGACACTCTTCCCCATTCATGGTAACCATTGGATACAATGCTGCTCCGTTTGTAAAGCCTAATTTTTGTGCATTTTCAATAGCTTTATCTAAATGTTTGTATCTATATTCTAATAAAGTTCTAGCCACAGAATGGTCTTTGGTAGCCATATAAAAAGGAATACAATAGGCTTCTGTATCCCAATAGGTACTACCTCCGTACTTTTCTCCTGTAAATCCTTTTGGACCAATATTTAAAGTTGCATCAGTACCTAAATAGGTTTGGTTTAATTGAAATATATTAAAACGGATACCTTGTTGTGCTTTTACATCACCCTCTATTGTGATGTCTGACATGCTCCAAATTTGCGCCCATGATTGTTTTTGCATTTCTAGCAATGCATCAAAACCAAAACTTACGGCTTTATCTAAAACATCTTTTGCAACGGTCACTAAATCATTTTTATCATGATTTCGATCTACCACATACCCACCAAATTTATGGATGCTAAAGGTTTGATTTTTTTTAATTTCTTGTTGATATGAACAAGAAACTATTTTATCTGATGTATCAGTATTACAATCTGCTAAAACCTCATTCTCATTAATAAACAAGCGAGATTGCATAAATGTACACGTATAAAAATGCGTTTTCATAGTACGCGCCTGAATAAAGGACTGCTGATTGTTTTGAGAAACTTCTAAAACATCCCAAAATTGGTCATCCCAATTGGTATCTTCATTGGTGATGCCAGCATCTAAATAAGGTGAAAACGTAATATTAACATCGCTATTTAAAGGAGTTACGCTATAACAAATTGCACCAACCTCATCTAACTCTAAACTTAAAAAACGTTTTGTTGTAACTCTAATTTTAATTCCGTTTTGTAAAAGAGCTTCAAAACTACGAGACAACCAACCCTCTTTCATATTGAGCTCTCTTTTAAATTTTGATACTTTTTTACAGGTATTTAAATCTAAATCTTCTTCATTAATTGTAACGTTAATTCCGATCCAATTTGGTGCATTCAATACTTTTGCAAAATACTCAGGATATCCGTTTTTCCACCATCCTACACGTGTTTTATCAGGGTAATAAACCCCTGCAATATAACTGCCTTGAAAAGTATGCCCTGTATAGTGTTCTTCAAAATTAGCACGTTGTCCCATAGCACCATTACCAATACTAAACAAACTTTCTGAGGATTTAACCTTTGCTGCGTCGAATCCTTCTTCGAGAATTGACCAAGCGTTTGGTTTTATATAATCTTGATTCATTTTTTTTTACTTTTTGAGAGAAAAAAACAACGGAGAAAAAAATAAATAGTTCTTTAAAATTACTTTTGATTATCTATTGTTTCTTGTTTTTAAACTCTAATTTCTTTTAACTAACTATTAATTCTTTAATAAAACTGGTAGTGATTTCTGTGAAATCTTTAAAATTGAACTGCGCTTCAGAAAGCACTTTATCATCTCCAATACCTATACTTATCATTTTTGCCGAATTTGCAGCTTCTATACCTGCAACAGCATCTTCAAAAACAATACAGTCATTAGCATTTACACCCAATTGCTTTGCAGCTAATAAAAATACTTCTGGGTCTGGTTTTGCTTTTGTAACATTATTTCCATCTACAATGGTATCAAAATAATGCAATAATCCTACCTTTTCTAAAATAGGTTGGGCATTTTTACTCGCAGAACCTAAGGCAATTGGTATGTTATTTTCTTTTAAAAACTCTAGAACTTTTGGCACATCTGGAAGAATTTCAGATTCATCCATTTTATCAATATATGCTAAATAATCTTCATTTTTAGTGATCATCCAAGTATCAAATTGTTCTTGAGTTGCTTCTATTTTACCAATATCTAAGAGAATTTCTAAACAGCGTTTTCTACTAACTCCTTTAAATAATTCGTTTTGTGCTACGGTAAATTCGAAACCCAATTCGTTGGCTAGCTTTTTCCAAGCTAAATAATGATATTTGGCAGTATCAACTATAACACCATCCAAATCGAATAAAAATCCTTTTTTCATTTTAATTTGATTGCACTACATCATCTACATCTTTTACTTTGTAGACTAAAGCTGCAGCTATTAAGAAACTAAGTCCGCTAATCATTAAAGCAAAGATTGCTTCATTATTATAAGCGTATTTTACTAACGGACCACCAATTAATGCATTGATAATTTGTGGAATAACAATAAAGAAATTAAATATCCCCATGTAAACGCCCATTTTTTTAGCTGAGATAGAACCCGCTAAAATAGCATAAGGCATCGCTAAAATACTTGCCCAAGCAATACCAACGCCAATCATGGAAACTATTAACCAGTTTTCATTTGGTATTATGTAAATTGATAAAAGGCCTAAACCTCCAATAATTAAGGAAATAGAATGTGTTTTTTTTCTACCAATTTTCTTAGCGATATATGGCAAAGCAAATGCATAAAGTGCTGAAATTAAATTGTAAATTCCGAAAAGAATTCCCACCCAATCTCCAGCATTTTGATAAGTTGTGCTCGTACTATCAGTATGTGGTAACCCATAAATGTGTTGCGCAATAGCAGGTGTTGCAAAAACCCACATACCAAAAAGACCAAACCAAGAAAAGAATTGCACCCAACTTAATTGACGCATTGTTATTGGCATTTTTTTGAAATCTTCAAAAATATCCATCAAACTTGAACTCTCTTCTTCTAAAACTCCTTCCGAATCATTATCGAAACTTGCTAATTCTTGAGGTGAGTACTCTTTTGTCGTGGTTACTGTTACTAAGATCGAAATCATTAAAATAATAGCACCAATGATAAACGACCAGATTAAATTTGCAGGAACAACACCAGTTGAAGTTTCATTGGAAACCCCAAACCAATTTGCTAAAGTATAAGGCAACCAAGAACCAATTACGGCTCCGAAACCAATTAAAGCTGTTTGTACACTAAAACCTGCAGTTCTTTGATCTGTTCTTAAATTATCACCAACTAAAGCCCTAAAAGGCTCCATTGCAATATTAAAAGAAGCGTCCATAATCATTAAAAAACCTGCTCCTACCCAAAGTGCTGGCAAAAAAGCAATAAAAATATCTGCTTGTGGCATTAATACTAAACCAATAGAAGCTAAAATTGCTCCTACTAAAAAGTATGGTTTTCTCCTACCAAACCTACCCCAAGTTTTATCGCTATAATGCCCTATTAAGGGCTGAACAATCAAACCCATTAAAGGTGCTATAATCCAAAACCATGAAAGCTCGTGAACATCAGCTCCAAAAATTTGTAAAATTCTACTAGCGTTTGCATTTTGTAGAGCAAAACCCATTTGTATTCCTAGAAATCCAAAACTCATGTTCCAGATTTGCCAGAAGCTTAATTTACGCTTTTGCATTATCGTAATTATTTTAATGAATACTACGATAAGTGTTTCGACTTATCAATTATTAAGTGTGGAATAGAATCTATTGATAAATCGTAATTATGCAACAAAGATATATTATTTCTTTGATTTTGATAAAAAATAACTGAAAAAGTTACGACGACGGTTTCGTGAAATCGAGAAAAATGGAAAAAATTACGACGACGGTTTCGTAGATTCTCGTATTTTTAAGTCGCTTGAAATAACAATCTTTTTAGGCTTAATAGTTTCTGATTCTTTTTCTATTCTTTCTATAAGTAATTCGACAGCTTGTTTACCCATAGTAAAGCCATGTTGGGCAATTGTAGTAATTGAAGGTGATGAATACTCAGAAATTAAACCATCTGTAAAACCAATAACAGCAAGGTCTTCAGGTACTTTTAAACCATTTTCTTTAGCTAATCGCATTGTTTTAGCCGCATAAATTTCGTTCACCGCAAAAACACCATCTATGTCTGATTCAAAAACTTTTTGAATTTGCGCTGTTATATCTTCTTTTTCATCAATCTTAACGATGATGTTTTCGTCTTTTTTAATGTAAGCTTCTATTAATGCCTTCTCATAACCTTGTCTTCTTAAAGCACCTACATTAACATGATCTGGAGTGGTAATTAATGCTATTTTTTTACATCCATTATCTAGTAAATATTTTGTTGCTTTATAGCCCGCGCTTACATCATCTACCACAACTTTATCACATAAAATGTCATCTACAACCCTATCAAATAATACGAGTGGAATTTCTTCCGAAACCAAGCCTGTAAAATGATCAAAGTCTTTATTTTCAAGGGTTTCGCTTGCTATCGAAACTATTATTCCATCTACACTTCCATTAGATAATACCTTTAAGGTCTCCACTTCTTTTTTATACGATTCGTTAGAAAAACAAACCATAATATTGTATCCTTTTTCATTGGCTCCATCTTCAATTCCCATAATAACTGTAGAGAAAAAATGATGTACTATTTTAGGTAAAATAACCCCTATAACTTTGGTTTTTTGGTTACGAAGTTGCAACGCTAAATGGTTAGGTTTGTAATTATAATGGTTAGCATAAGCCTGAATTTTTTCTTTGGTTTCTGTACTAATCTCATGACTATCTTTCAATGCTTTCGAAACTGTTGATGTAGAAACCCCTAATTCTTTGGCTATTGTTTTTATGGTAATTTTCTGCTTCATTATTTATTAAAAATCAAATTTAAAAGTTATAATCTACTAAAATAATACTAATTTAATAAAAAAAGTTGTTAACACGAAACCGTTTTCGTAACTTTATACTCATTGAAATTACTACTTTCTAATATATATTTACTCTGTGGAATGTGAATTTATTGTTAAATCCAAAATCAAATTTACAGTTATTATTTAACAAATTATACATGAAAAAATTTAAATTATTTTTAATTGGAATTCTTTTAACATCATCTTTTACAATGTTTGCTCAGCAAACAATTAAAGGTGTTGTAAAAGAAAAAACTACAGGCCAACCGTTGCCTGGAGTTAGTATTATCGTAAAGGGCACTACAACAGGTACTCAAACCGATTTTGATGGAAACTTTTCTTTAGATAAAGTAAAAACTGGAGATATTTTACTTTTTCAGTATTTAGGATTTGCGAACAAAGAAATAACTATTGGAACAAATTTTAACATTACAGTACAATTAGATGAATCTGCTGAACAATTGGATGAAATTATTGTAGTAGGTTATGGTACAACTACCGTTAAAGATGCTACAGGTTCTGTAGAAGCTATTACAGCTAAAGAAATGACGAAGGGAAATATTGTAACCGCTGAAAATCTAATTAGTGGTAGAGTTGCAGGGGTAAATATTACGACGAGTGGTGCACCTGGTTCTGGTTCTGAAATTAGAATTCGTGGTGGTTCTTCTTTAGGAGCATCAAATGATCCGTTGATAGTTATTGACGGACTACCTTTATCTGGAGTTGATTTAAACAGTATAAACCCAAATGATATTGAGTCTTTTTCGGTTTTAAAAGATGCTTCTGCTACCGCTATTTATGGAGCTAGAGGTGCCAATGGTGTAATTATCATTACCACTAAAAAAGGTAGAACGGAATATTCATTGGATTATGACTATCAAGTTGGTTTTGGCGAAATAAAAGACAGAATTAGTGTTTTTGACGGCGATAGTTTTAGACAATTGGTAAATCAAAGAATGCCTAGTATGGCTAATTTATTAGGTAGTGCTAATACAAATTGGCAAGATGAAGTTTTACAAGAATCTGTTTCTACACAGCACAACTTAAGTGTAAGAGGTCAAATTTTCGGGTTTATACCAACTAGACTTTCTGTAAACTTTTCTGAAATTGAAGGAAATATTTTAACTTCTCAATTTGATAGAAATACCGTTTCACTTTCTATGAATCCATCTTTTTTTGATGACCATTTAAAAGTAAGTCTTAACTACAATAGAGCCTTTGTAATTGAAAGGTTTGCAGATGCTGGTCAAATAAATGCAGCTTTGCGCTACGATCCTACGCAACCTGTGTACGACTCAACCTCACCTTTTGGTAGCTTTTATCAGCATATTACAAGAACTCCAGGCGGTGTTTTAGTAGATAATGGTACAAGAAACCCTGTTGCTGCTTTATTACAAAATGATAATAGATCTAACAGATTTAGACAATTTGGTAATTTAAAAATAGACTATAAATTACATTTCTTACCAGAAGTTACAGCTTCTGTATCTGCTGGTTTTGATCAATCTGTTCAAGATGGTACGTTCTTTAGTCCTTTGACAAGTCCTGCAAACTATACCGATTTATTTATTGGTGGCGAGGGTGAATATACAAATGAAAGCCTAAACGAGAATTTTAATGCTACATTAAACTATATTAATACTTTCGGAAAATGGAAAACTGATGTAATGGTTGGTTACGATTACCAATCTTTTGATGGTAATGGAAATAGTTCTGGAAATATTAGAAACCCTAATGATGTTGGCTTTACTTCTTATGTAAATACTCCTGTTGTGCTAGTTGGTTTTTTAGCTAGAACAAATTTAACTTTTAATGAAAAGTATTTATTAACCTTAAATTATAGAAGAGATGGTACCTCAAGATTTGGACCAGCAAATAGATGGGGTAATTTTGGTGGTGCTGCTTTAGCTTGGAGAATGAGCGATGAAGATTTTCTAAAAGACAGTAAAGTAATTTCTGAATTGAAACTTCGTGCTTCTTATGGGGTTAACGGACAACAAGATGGAATTCCTGGAGATTTATATTTAGATAGATACCGTTTTGGAAATCAAAACTCTCAATACCTATTTGGCGGAACTCCAATACAATCAACGATACCATCGCCTAGAAGTAGTTTAAAATGGGAAAATACAGCCACTTTTGAACTTGGTGTAGATTATGGCTTGTTTGATAATAGAATCTCTGGTTCTTTAAACGTTTATCAAAAAAACTCTACCGATTTATTAGCTAATGTTGCTGTTGCTGACGGATCTAATTTTACAAACAGAGTTACACAAAATATAGGAGATTTAAGAGTAAATGGTGTTGAATTTGCAGTAAATTCAGACATTATTAAAACCGAAGATTTAAATTGGAACATCAATTTTAACTCAGCATTTTTAAAGAGAGAGATTGTAGATTTAGGTGCAGATCAAGACATTCTTATTGGAGGTATTGCTGGTGGAACAGGTAGAACTGTTCAACTATATAGAGAAGGTTTTGCCCCATTTTCATTTTTTCAATACAAACAACTATACGATGCTTATGGAGCACCAATTGAAGGCGCATATGTAGATTTAAATGGAGATGGAAATATAGATTCTTCTGATTTAGCTATTATTGGAAACCCACTACCTGATTTTACTTTCGGTTTTCAATCGAATTTCAATTACAAAAACTTTGACTTTGCTTTTAACTTAAGAGCGAGTGTTGGTAATTATTTATACAATAACGTGAATTCATCATTAGCACAATACGATTTAATTCAAGATAATGCTGTTTTAGGTAATATACCAACATCTGTATTAAATACAAATTTTAATACCACTTCAGATGTAATTGTATCAGATATTTACTTAGAAAATGCTTCTTTTTTAAGAATGGACAACATCACCTTAGGATATACTTTTGACAGACCAATTAAAAAGTTTGCTTCAAATAGTATTCGTCTTTGGGCAGGTATGCAAAACGTTTTTACAATTACTAACTATACAGGTTTAGATCCAGAATTAGGTACAGGTGGTATAGACAATACGAACTATCCAAGACCAAGAACAATTTTGGTTGGTGCTAACATTAAATTTTAATCAATAAAATATTAATAATGAAAAAAATAATTAAAATTGAAAAAATAGTAATGCTATTTTTGATACTAATGGTTGGTTTAGCATCTTGTACCAAAGATTTAGACATCACACCACAAGATGATCAAGACTTATTAGGGGAAGATTTCTTTACCAATGACGTTGCTTATAAAGAGTTATTAGCTGGAGTATATGCCAATCTATCGCTTACTGGAGTAGATGGGCCAGGCTCATCTTTCATTCAAGGTTTAGATGCAGGAACAAGTCAGTTTGGTAGAGTATTATTATACCTACAGACTTTATCTGCAGATCAAATGATTTGGTCGTATGAAAACGACCCAGGAACTCGTGAAATTCAACGTAATATCTGGAATGCTGATGATCCTATTTTATTAGGAATGTTTGGTAGAACCCACGCAACAATAGCATTTGCGAATAACTTTTTAAGAGAAACTACAGCTGATAAACTAGCTGAAAAAAATGTTTCTGATGCAACAAAAAATGAAATTGTTACCTATAGAGCAGAAGCTAGATTATTAAGAGCGTTGTCATATTATTATATGATGGATTTATTTGGGCAAGCAAACTTTACAACAGAAAATGATGCCATAAATGCACAACCAATAGCTTATAACAGACAACAACTTTTTGATTATATCGAAAGCGAATTATTAGCAATTGAAGGCGATTTATCTGAACCAATGGCTGTAGAGCATGGTAGAGCTAGCAAAGGTGTTGCCTGGATGATATTAGCAAAAATCTACTTAAATGCAGAAGTATATATAGGAGAACCTAAATATACAGAAGCCTTAGACAACTGTAAAAAGATTATTGCTGGCGGCTACAGTTTAGCTACTAACTATTTGCATAATTTTATGGCAGACAACAATACAAACTCGGCCGCAAACGAAATTATTTTCCCTTTAATTTCTGATGGTACTTATGTTCAAAACTACGGTCCTACTACAGTAATGATAAATGGTTCTGTAGGAAGTATAGAAACAAACGGTGCTGCTTTAGGTGTTAGTGCTGGTGGCTGGGGAGGAGCGCTACGTTTAAGAAAAGAATTTGTAGAATTATTTGATGCTAGTATTTTTAATGCAGATACTAGAAATACTATTATTTCTGAGGGAAGGTCTAGAGAAATTACAGATATTTCTGACCAAGATCAAGGTTTTATTTTAGAAAAATATTCTAACGCAAACTCTACAGGAGGTTTTGGAGTAGATCAAACTTTTGTAGATACAGACTTTCCGCTATTTAGATTGGCAGATGTATATTTAATGTATGCCGAAGCTCATTTAAGAGGTGGTTCAGGTGCAAACCCTACAGACCTTGTAAACTATATTAATCAATTAAGAACTAGAGCAAATAATCCACAAGACAATCTTACTATTTCAGACATCACTTTAGATTTTATTATCGATGAGAGAGCAAGAGAGTTACACTGGGAAGCTCACAGACGCCAAGATTTAATTCGTTTTGGGCGTTATACAGGAGGAAACTACAACTGGGTTTGGAAAGGCAATGGAACAAATGGTATTTCTTTACCTGATTTTAGAAAAATATATCCAATACCTGCAGCTAGTTTAGCAATTAACCCAAGTTTAACTCAAAACGATGGTTACTAATTTTAAACATAAATTACAAATGATGAAAAATATAAAAAGATTTTCAGCAATTGCATTCATTGGGATATTTGTACTGATATTCAATTCTTGTGAAGATACTTCTGAAAAATTTACAATTAGTTCAAATCCAAATACTCCTATCTTAGAAGCGTTAAATTTCACAAGATTAGAGTTAGATGCAAACAACACCAATAACCCTGCTATTTCTTTAAACTGGGTAGAATCAGATTATGGGCAACAAGCAGCTGTAAACTATTTAGTCCAATTTTCTAGTGATGAGGCTTTTACCGAACCAACTACAGCTTCTACTGTAACAGGTTTAAGCACGGTAACTTTATCTGTAAGCGAGGTAAACTCTGCTGCTGGTGGTGCTGGTTTAAATCCTTTTGAATGGAAAAACGTATACATTAGAGTTGCTTCAACTTTAGGGACTAAAAACAGCGAAATGATAGTGTCTAACACTATTTCTTTAGAGGTATACCCTTATTATAACTATGCTTTTGACGATTACTATTTAGTAGGTAATGCTACTGCTCCTGATTGGAACAATAACAACAATAATCCTGCTTTATACAGAGATGGTTCAGATAGCAATGTATTCTATTATACAGGATATTTTAACACCGGAGAATTTAAAGTTTTAGAAACCAAAGGTTTGTGGCAACCACAGTGGGGCACAAATGATGCTTCTAGTATTGAGGTTAATCCTGGAGGAGGCACAGATCCTGGAACTTTCCCAAATAACAACAATGCTATTTCAACAGCTGGTTTCTACACATTTACTATAAATTTTGCAACCAAAACTTTTGATTTTCAACCTTTTGATGCTACCGGTATTACGAGCCCAACAACATTAACATTGCAGGGTTCTAGTACTGCAGATGTTGCTATGACTCCTTTAGCTTTTGACGGTCATATTTGGTATGCAAATTCTGTGAGGTTAACTCCTGGAGAAGTAGAGTTTGTAACTAATTCTGGTGCAAGGTGGGGAAGCGATTCTGCATTCTCTGGAATGGCTACAGATGGTGGTGGAGCAATTCCGGTTATCGTAGAATACGACTATGATGTATGGTTTAATGATTTAACAGGTCGTTATATTTTAATTCCATTAAACTTATAATATCAACTTAATTTTAAAAGATAAAAAATGAAAATTTATATAAAAAGATTAAGCTATTTATTTCTTTCACTAACCTTATTACTTGGTTCTTGTGAAGTAGAAGAGAGCTTAACAATTACAAGTCCAGATCCTGCGTTTGTTTTAAATACACCAGGTATTAGCAACATTTTCTTAAATTTTGAAGTACCTGACAATCCTGCATTTACCATAAATTGGGTTGATGAAATAAACACTGATGCAACATACACCATAGAAATGGCAATAGCGCCAGAATTTGAAAACCCAGTTTCATTAGGTACTACAGATTTAACTAACTTTTCGATGACTGTTGCAAACTTTAATCAAGTGTTAGATAATGAAAATATACAATCTTTTACACCTACTGCTGTCTATATGAGATTAAATACAGGAAGCGCAATTTCTAATACAATTTTATTTCAAGTATCTAAATTTGCTGTGAAATTGCCAACTATTACAAGTCCTAATTCAGCTGATGCCTTTACGCTTTCTGATGTAGATCCAGATTTAGTTGCAGTAACCATAACTTGGGACGATCCAGAAATTACAGCGACATCTACTGTTGATGTTAGTTATCAATTAGAAGGTGCTGAAGCTGGTACAAGTTTTGCAAATCCATTTGTTTTAGGCGAAACCACAGAAAACACTTTAGAATTAAAACACGGTGATTTAAATACATTTGTGTTAGACAATAATGGTCTTGCTGAAAACGCAAAAGATTTTGACTTTAGAGTTATAGCAATCGCAAAGACTCTTGCTGGAGATTTATTTAGAACATCAACAAGTATAACCTTATCCATTACTCCTTACGACGTTGCCTTACCTCCTGCTCTTTATGTGGTTGGTGCTGGTGCAGTAGATGCTGGTTGGGGATGGGCTTCTCCTGTAGAATTACTTTTACAAGGAAAAAAATGGTCTGGTAACATTAATTTATCTCCAGATAATGGTGGAAACTTTAGATTCTTTACAGATAAAACGCTAGAATGGGGATCACCAAGTTATAACTTCCCTTATTTTGAAGATAGAGGATATACCATTGATACAAATCTTGTAAATGCAAATGATGGCGATAGCAACTTCCAATTTATTGGAACTGCTGGAGCGTATTTTATAGAAATTGATACAGAAGCAGAAACCATTACATTAGGCCCAGCTGTAGTTGGTCCTAACTGTAACTTCGATCAACTATGGGTAGTTGGTGCTGGTGCAGCCGATGCTGGTTGGGGTTGGTCTAATCCTATAGAAATAACGTGTACTGGTACAGGTGTTTATACAGGAAATATCAATCTTACAAATGATGCATTTAGATTCTTCTCAGATAGAACATTAGAATGGGGCTCACCAAGTTTTAATTATCCTCATTACGCAAATGACGGGTATACCATAGACGCTAATTTTGAAGATGCTTTAGATGGTGATAACAACTTTAGATTTGTAGGAACACCAGGTGTTTATTTCTTAACAATTGATGATGTAAACAAAACCATTACGTTAGCTCCTGAACAATCTCTTTGTGAATTAGATCAATTATGGTTAGTTGGTGCTGGTGTGCCAGATGCTGGCTGGGGATGGGCTTCTCCAGTGGCTTTGCCTTGCGTAGGTGCTGGTGTTTATTCTGGTGATGTTACTTTTGCTAATGATGCGTTTAGATTCTTTACAGACGCAACATTAGAATGGGGCTCACCAAGTTATAATTATCCTTTTTATGAAGGAGAAGGGTATACCATTGATGCCAATTTCGAAAATGCAGCTGATGGAGATAGTAATTTTAGGTTTATAGGTACACCTGGCACCTATACACTTACCATCGATACAAACAACAAAACCATTGTAATTGATACTGGTGCTTCTTGCGAATTAGATCAACTTTGGTTGGTTGGCGCTGGTGTGCCAGATGCTGGCTGGGGTTGGGATTCACCAGTAGCTTTACCTTGTACAGGCGCAGGTGTATATTCTGGTCAAGTAACTTTTGCAAATGATGCGTTTAGATTCTTTACAGATGCTACATTAGAATGGGGTTCTCCTAGTTTTAATTTCCCATACTATGAGAATGAAGGGTATACCATAGATGCTAATTTCGAAAATGCAGCTGATGGTGATAGTAATTTTAGGTTTATAGGTACAGCTGGTACTTATACGCTTACAATAGACACGGTTAACAAAACGATTTCTTTAAATTAATATTCACCTATTTAAAAAGGTCATAAAGATTATTTTATGGCCTTTTTATAAAAAACATTATTCTATGATGAAAAAAATACTCTCACTTTGTCTATTTCTAATCTCATTTGTATCAGTGGCACAAGTCACTTTTGATGTAAATGCTATAGAAATGGATCAACCTGTAACGTTTACAGTAGACCTTACTGCTACTGGCAGTTGTAATGGATTATCAATTCCTAGTAAAGTATATATGCACGCGGGTATTGGAAACAATGCCAACGCTTTTGGTTTTAATGTTATTGGTAATTGGGGGCAAGATGATGGCGTTGGAGAAATGACATTAAATGGAGATGGTACCTACAGCATCACCATAACACCACAAGACTATTTTACCTTAACACAGACTCAAATTGAAACCGCCACTCAAATTGGAATGGTTTTTAGAAACGAAGATGGTAGCCAAGAATTAAAGCTAAATAATGGTGGATCTTGTGAAGATTTTATCTTTCCTATAGGATCTGTACAAGTAAACATCACATCGCCTACTACTGAATTGGTAGTAGTTAATTCTGGTGATAATTTAAACGTAACTGCAACTATTGTTTTTCAAGGAACTACAACTGTTCAAGGAAACATTGAAGTTTTTTACAATGATGTTTCTGTTGCAACTGCAACTTGTGGTTTTCCAAATTGTAATACAACAATACCAAATATTACCGAAAGTGGAGTTGTTAAAATAGTTGGTACTCCACCTGGTTCATCAGACACTGGAGACGCTAAATTTAACGTTACTGTTGTACCTAACGTAGCTAATGAGGCAATGCCTGCAGGTATGGAAGATGGAATCAACTATGTTTCAGACCCAACCAAAGCTGTTTTGGTATTAAATGCTCCTGGTAAAGATTTTATTCAAGTGGCTGGTAGTTTTAACAACTACACTCCAACAGATGCTTATGTAATGAAAAAAGATCCATCAACAGGAAAATTTTGGTTAGAAATCTCAAACTTAACATCTGGCCAAATTGAAACCTATCAATATTGGGTTTTCGATCAATCTCCTGCAGCAAATTCACCAAGCTTGGTTAAAACTGCAGATCCTTTTTCTTTCCTAGTATTATCTCCTTTTGATGATCCTTGGATTTCTGAAGAAACGTATCCAAATATGCCAGCTTATCCTGCTGGACAAGAAAGAGAAGTAACTGTTTTACAAACAGGTCAAACTGAATATAACTGGCAAGTTACCGACTTTCAAAAACCTAAAAAAGAAGATTTAATTGTATATGAAGTTTTAGTTAGAGATTTTGACGAGGACAGAAATTATCAAGATTTAATTGATAAAATCGACTATTTCAAAGGATTAAACATCAATGCCATACACCTTATGCCAGTTATGGAATTTGAGGGTAATGAAAGTTGGGGGTACAATACCTCATTTCATTTGGCTTTAGACAAATTCTATGGTACAGAAAATAAATTAAAAGAATTTATAGACTTATGTCATCAAAATGGAATTGCAGTTATTCTTGATGTTGTTTTAAATCATGCATTTGGTAGAAATCCAATGGTAAGAATGTGGATGAGCGATGCTGATAATGATGGTTGGGGAGAACCAAGTGCAGATAATCCTTATTTTAATGAGTTTTCTAGACATAGTTACAACGTAGGTTCAGATTTTAATCACCAAAGTAGTTTAACACAAGAATATTCAAAACGTGTTATTAAACATTGGATTGAGGATTTTAAAATTGATGGTTTTCGTTGGGATTTAACCAAAGGTTTTACACAAAATTGTTCTGGTAGCGATGAAGGTTGTACAAACGCATACCAACAAGATAGAGTTGATGTGTTAAAATCTTATGCTGATTATTCTTGGAGTTTAGATGCAGAGCATTATGTAATTTTTGAACATTTAGGTTCTGATAATGAAGAACAACAATGGGCAAATTACCGAGACGGAATTATGATGTGGGGTAAAATGACGAACGAGTATAATGAACTTACAATGGGGACTTCTGGCAACAAAAACTTTAATAGAATGGGTCATAAAAGCCGCGGTTTTTCTAGACCAAGGCTAATGGGCTATGCAGAAAGCCATGATG
>P_2C_Liq_3_UnCtyDRAFT_100139_pt1 | contig 21450 bp, 23 predicted proteins | sample Pon2CUnioCityCA_3_FD_9720 | JGI IMG/M metagenome (IMG submission 9720)
AGCACTCTGTGGCGTTTCGGCCAGCGGATTGGTGTCCATAAGGCACACCCGCGTCACCCGCTCAGGCGCGCGCCGCAAGATCTCCATGGCCACAATCCCGCCCATAGACAGCCCTGCCAGTGCAAATTTTTGTGGTGAATCCAACAAGATAGCCGAAGCGATCTCTTCTATCCGCTCGCCTTGCGACGTGCAGGCAACCATAACATTCCGGCTGCGGCTAAAGTGCTCGACCTGCGGCGCAAACAACCGCGCATCACACATCATACCCGGGACAAACAACAGAGGTTCACGCATTTACAGAAGGCTCCTAACAGAGCGGCAGATTGGCAGAGACACCGCCAAGGTCAACCGCTCAATCGCTCCGTTTTAAAACAACCCGCCTCATCCGCCAGAAGCGATCACATCTTCAACCGCGGCCTCCAAGAGCCCCAGACAGCGCGCATCAGAAAAGCGGTGGTCGGCCTCCTTTACCAGTGTCAGGCGGATATCATCGCCTTGGGCATGCTCCAAAAGCCGCACAGCCGTTGCAACACTCACAGCCGTATCCGCCGTGCCCTGCAAGAACCGCGTCGGAAACGGCAGCACCAGGTTTTCACGCAAAACCAGATGCTTACGCCCATCCTCGATCATCCGCTTGGTGATGATGTAGGGGTCCATATAATCAGAGGGCAGCTCGACATGGCCCACCGCCTCAAGCGCGGCCTTCTGTGCATCGGTAAAGCTGGCCCAATAGCCGTCCTCGGTAAAATCAGGTGCCGCCGCAATGGTCACCAGCCCCATCAGCCGCTCAGGCACCGCCCGCGCCAGCAAAAGCGCCTGCCAGCCCCCCATGGAAGAGCCGACCACAAGCAGCGGCCCCTCTGTCAGAGCTTCGATTGCAGCTAAAGTGTCTTCATGCCAGTCGCCAATGCAGCCCTCTTCAAAGCGCCCGCCACTTTCGCCATGGCCCGAATAGTCAAACCGCAAAAAAGCATGGCCCTGCGCCTTGGCCCAAGCTTCAAGGTGAATGGCTTTCGTGCCCTCCATATCCGATTTCAGCCCCCCGCAGAACACAACTGTGGGCGCGCGCCCCTCGGTTTTGTGATAGGCAATCTCGCGGCCTTGAGCTGTCTTGATCTGTGGCACGTTACGGGCCTCCCTTTCCTCAGTTGCACACAGTTTGCCCTGCCGTGGCCAGCGCGGCAACCGTCTTTGGCCTGCCTTGACAAGCCCATCCCAAAAGCGCAAACCACGCCCCGAACCATACCCGCAACCGGGCGCTTTCGTGGGCGCCAAACTGACGAGGAGCTAGGCTATGAGCCAGATTTCCCTTACCCTTCCCGATGGCAATTCACGCAGCTACGCAGCTGGAATCACAGCTGGCGAAGTTGCGGCTGATATTTCCACAAGCCTTGGCAAAAAGGCTATTTCAGCCACAGTCAACGGCCAGCACTTTGATCTGGCATGGCCGATTGAAGCCGATGCCGACATCGCCATCCACACACTCAAAGATGAAGACCAAGCCAACGAGCTGATCCGCCACGACTTTGCCCACGTCATGGCGCGTGCGGTGCAAGAGCTCTGGCCAGATGTCAAAGTGACAATCGGCCCGGTCATCGACAACGGCTGGTACTATGACTTTGACCGCGAAGAGAGCTTCACACCTGAAGACCTCGGCGCGATCGAGAAAAAGATGAAAGAAATCATCAACCTGCGTGACACCGTCCGCACAGAGATCTGGCCGCGCGACAAGGCCATCCAGCACTACAAAGACAAGGGCGAGCCCTTCAAGGTCGAGCTGATTGACAGCATCCCTGGCAACGAACCGCTGCGCATGTATTGGCATGGCGAGTGGCAAGACCTCTGCCGCGGCCCGCATTTACAACACACAGGCCAGCTGCCCGCCGATGCTTTCAAGCTCATGAGCGTTGCCGGGGCCTACTGGCGCGGCGACAGCAAGCGCGAGATGCTCCAGCGCATCTATGGCGTGGCCTTCACAGGCAAGGAAAAGCTCAAAGCCTACCTGCATATGCTTGAAGAAGCCGCCCTGCGCGACCACCGCAAACTGGGCCGCGAGATGGACTTGTTCCACATGCAGGAAGAGGCCCCCGGCCAGATCTTCTGGCACCCCAACGGCTGGACTGTCTACACCACTTTGCAAGACTACATGCGTCGCCAGCAACGCAAAGGTGGCTATGTCGAGGTCAACACGCCTCAAGTGGTGGATCGCAAGCTCTGGGAGGCTTCTGGCCACTGGGAGAAGTATCAGGAAAATATGTTCATCGTCGAGGTTGACGAAGAGCACGCCCGCGAAAAAGCTGTCAACGCGCTCAAGCCGATGAACTGCCCTTGCCACGTACAAATCTTCAACCAAGGTCTGAAAAGCTATCGCGATCTGCCCCTGCGCATGGCCGAGTTCGGCTCTTGCAACCGCTATGAGCCCTCGGGCGCGCTGCACGGGATCATGCGGGTGCGTGGCTTTACCCAAGACGATGGGCACATCTTCTGCACCGAAGAGCAGATCGAGAGCGAAACAGCTGATTTCATCAACTTCTTGTCGATGATCTACAAAGACCTCGGCTTTGAGAACTTCTCCGTGAAGTTCTCTGACCGCCCCGAAACACGTGCAGGCTCTGATGAAGTCTGGGACAAGGCCGAAGCTGCCCTGCTTTCAGCAACCCGCGCCGCAGGCATCGAGCCTGAGCTGAACCCGGGCGAAGGTGCCTTCTACGGCCCCAAGCTCGAGTTCGTGCTCACCGATGCAATCGGACGTGACTGGCAATGTGGCACCCATCAGGTTGACTTCGTTCTGCCCGAGCGGCTCGATGCCACCTACATTGGCAAAGACGGGGATAAACACCGCCCCGTCATGCTGCACCGCGCAACGCTTGGCTCCTTTGAGCGCTTCATCGGTATTCTGATTGAAGAGCACGCGGGCAAGCTCCCCTTCTGGCTTGCGCCACGTCAGGTTGTCGTTGCGACCATCGTGTCCGATGCTGATGACTACGCTCATGAGGTGGTTGCAGCCCTGCGCGCCGCTGGTGTGCGTGCCGAAGCTGACGTGCGCAACGAAAAGATCAACTACAAGGTCCGCGAGCACAGCCTTGGCAAAGTCCCCGTGATCCTTGCTGTCGGTCACCGCGAAGTTGAGGAGCGTACCCTCACCGTGCGCCGCCTCGGTGAAAAACAGACAAGTGTTACAAGTCTGGATGATATCGTGAGCACGCTGGCCAAATCGGCCACACCGCCCGATCTTCTGTAACAATTGATCCAAATCCAGAGAGCAGGCGTAGCAAATAGCGCCTGCTCTTGAAATGTTTCCCCCTCAGAGCCGCTCAAAACGCTCACAGAAGCTCTCATCTGCGTGACACACGCGCCCGTGAGTGGCTTGCGAGCGCATCCTCTCTCTAGGTTTGTCTTACCGCACAACGCGGTCTGATTTTAACGTAAAGGGAGTTCCCAATGTCCAAATTTATGAAATCCGTCGCCGTCGCAGGCGCAGTTGCCGCAGCCCTCAGTGCCCACGGCACAGCCGCCTCAGCCATGGAAAAAGAGAAGTGCTTTGGCGTTTCGCTCGCAGGTGCAAATGACTGTGCCGCAGGCCCGGGCACAACCTGCGCAGGCTCTTCAACAGTTGATTACCAAGGCAATGCCTGGACGCTCGTTGACTCAGGCACATGCATGGACATCGAGCTGCCAGCCATGGCTGATGGCGAAATGCGCAAAGGCTCGCTCGAAGCCCTTGAGCGCGATCTGCCAGCATAAACCACACGGGAGGGCCACCACCACGGCCCTCCCAAAACTGTTCTTTGGAGTGTCCTTATGTTTGATCAACGCCCTGACAACCGCCTGCCCAACCGCTCAGGTCTTGGCTACAAACCGCAACACTATAGCGCGATCATGGACAGCCCCACATCTGTTGGCTGGTTTGAGGTTCACGCCGAAAACTATATGGGCCAAGGGGGCCGCCCGCTGGCACAGCTGCGCGCTTTGTCCGAGCGCTTCCCCATGTCCGTGCATGGCGTCGGCCTCTCGATTGGTGGAGAAGGCCCCCTTGATAAAGAGCACCTCGCCCGCCTCAAACACCTCTGCGACTGGCTCAACCCCGCCAGTTTTTCAGAACATCTGGCATGGTCGTCACACGACAGCGCCTTTCTCAACGATCTTTTGCCACTGCCCTACAACAGCGCCACCCTCACCCGCGTCGCGACGCATATAAATGAGCTACAAGACACGCTGGGCCGCCAAATGCTGCTGGAGAACCCCTCCTCCTACCTCGCCTTTGACGCCTCAGATATGAGCGAAACCGACTTTCTGCGCGCGCTCAGCACGCGCACAGGCTGCGGGCTACTGCTGGATGTGAACAACGTCTTTGTCTCCGCCACCAACCTTGGCTACAGCCCGCAAGGCTACATCGACGACTACCCGCTCGCAAACGTGCATGAAATCCACCTTGGTGGCCATGATGAAGACGAGGATGATGCTGGCCGCCCCCTGCTGATAGATAGCCATGGAAACGAGGTCGCCGATCCTGTCTGGGCCTTGCTCGACTATACGCTTGAGCGCGCAGGTCCGCGCCCCCTGCTCATCGAATGGGACAATGACGTCCCCGAGTGGATCGTGCTGGCCGCCGAGGCAGCACGCGCCGAAGCCGCGCTTCAAAAGGCGACCGCATGAGCCAGCTCACCTTCTCTCAAGCGCTCCTTGCGCCAGACCAGCCCGTTCCAGACGGCCTCTCAGACGGCCAAGGCGCGCCCGCAGGCAAGCGCTTTGCGGTGTATCGCAACAATGTCACCGTCTCGCTGATTGACGCTCTGGAAGCGGGCTTTCCTGTGGTCGCAAAGCTCATAGGCACGGAGAACTTTCGCAACATCGCCCGCGAATACTTGCGCGCCGAGCCGCCCACCTCTCCTGTGATGATGCTGTACGGTGCCGGCTTTGCGGCTTTTCTTGCAGGCTTTCCGCCCCTCGCCAAATACGCCTATTTGCCCGATGTCGCACGGCTCGAATTTGCCCTGCGCGAAAGCTACCATGCCGCCGATGCAGCGCCGATAGCCCCCGAGGCTCTGGCCCAGTTTGCCCCGGAAACGCTTGGTCGCCTACGCCTTGTCCTTGCGCCAGCGCTGCGCCTTCTGCGCTCGCCTTGGCCGATTTATGCGCTCTGGCTTTACAACACCCAAGACAGCGCCCCCAAGCCGCAGGCAGGCGCGCAATCTGTGCTCATAACGCGCAGCGCCTATGACCCCGAGCCGCAGCTTTTGCCCCCTGGAGCCGCACCCTTCATCATGGCGCTTCAGGCGGGGCAGACGCTCGAAAACGCAGCCGAAGCCGCCGAAGATGCCACAGCAGAGTTTGATCTCAGCTACACCTTAGGGCTACTCCTGAGCACCCAAAGCATTATTGAACTTATACATGAGGAACAGCCGTGAATTATTTGATAAATATATACAAAAATACATCTGAAAGCCTGAAAAATACATCTGGCGGGGCGTTACCTCTGCTGGCACGCTTCACTTTCGCCGCCGTGCTTCTGCACTACTTTATCGCCTCAGGCCTCACCAAACTGGGCGATGGGCTTTTCGGCTTTCTCACCCCCTCGGTCGGCGCCTATGCGCAAATATTCCCCAAGGCGATGGAAGCTGTCACCTACGACATCAGCCAGCTCACCGTGTTTCACTGGGCCGTCGTCACAGGCGGCACACTTGCCGAGTTCGCGCTGCCTGCTCTGATCGTGATCGGCCTTTTTACCCGCCTCGCCGCACTCGGAATGATCGGCTTTGTTGTGGTCCAGTCCCTGACCGATCTCTACGGCCACGGCGGGATAGAGCACCAAGGCACGCTCGGCGCATGGTTTGACAAAGCCTCCGACAGCCTCATCCTGGATCAACGCGCGCTTTGGGTCTTTTTGCTCATCACACTGGTGGTGCAAGGCGGCGGCTGGCTCTCGGCCGACCGCGCCCTGTGGCGGGCTTATCGCCCGAGCGCGGCCTGAGTGTCTTTGCCCCAGCCCAGATAGAGCGCCTCGCCCGCCTCTATCAAAGGGCGCTTCATAAGAGCAGGATGCGCCGCAATCAGATCCAGCGGCGCGCCCGCACGCTCAGCCTCGCTCAGCCCCCGCCAAGTGGTAGAGCGCGTGTTCAAGATCGCCTTGCCAAACTGTGCCTCAGCCCGCTCAAGCAACCCTTCAGGCAAGCCCGCCTCGCGCACATCAACCAGCTCTGCCCCCTCAAGCGCCTTGAGCGCTTTGCGGCAGGTATCGCAGTTTTTCAGCCCGTAAATCTTCATCACAGTTTTCTCCGAATCTCTAAATTCATTTGATTTTTACAAAATATGTGTAACGCTTGCGCCAGTGACTTTCTATTTCTGACTTCCGCCCAGTCACCCTGACGGAGCCACGAGATCGTGAGTGACGACAGGTATATGGGGCCTGCCTGAAAAGGCTCCGCCAAAGGGAAGAAGGAGAAGCGGCATGCCAAACGGCACCGTGAAGTGGTTCAACACAACAAAAGGTTTCGGTTTTATTGCGCCAGATGATGGCGGCAAAGATGTCTTCGTTCACATCTCGGCTGTCGAGCGCTCGGGCCTCACAGGCCTCGCTGATGATCAGAAAGTGACATTTGATCTCGAAGATGGCCGCGATGGCCGCCAAATGGCGACCAACATCAAACCGGCCTAAAGCCAAACATCATACAAAAACGGCGCGGAAAGCTGATCTCTCCGCGCCGTTTCGTTTATCTGTCAGAGCTTAGTAGCAGCCTTTTTCACCCTCAATACACGTGTCGCGCGGCACATGGCGCACCACGCGCTTCTTGTAGGTCGTTTTATGCGTCTTGGCGGGGTGCGCCATCATTGAGGAATAGCTCACGTTCTGGTTCGGCGTGCCACAACAGATCACCCCACCCATCACAATCGGCGAAAGCCCCGTGGGGCAATTGTTGGCCCCATGATAAGGATATGTCGGCATGAGATCGCTCGCCATGGCTGGCGCGCCCATGAGCGCAACGAAAGCAGCTCCAATTACAACTTTAGAATTCATAACAAGTCCCTTACCCAAAATGTTGTATCTTATTTCCCCCAAGCTACCAAACCGAGCAAAAAGGTCAATTGAAAAGCTCCGCCCTTGCCGCCAGCACAAAGGCTTCGCCCACCAGCAAACAGTCTTGCCCCGCAGACTGCACGGCAAACAGGCGCTTTTCAAACGCCAAGTACATCAGATTGATATCACAGTTTAAGCAACTGCCCCGCCTGTAAGGGCCCCTGGCCAGCCCTCTTCAGTCTAGCAGCGCCTGAAACTCGCGCCACTCGCCTTTGCTCATCCCTGAGGCTTCCTGGCTCACCTCTTCGCCCTTGAGCATCCGCTTGATCACGTCCAGCGCCTTGCCAGAAAGCGTCGCGCCGCCCATGCGGTAGTCTTCAAAGGCGCTATAGGCTGCAGGTACCCAATCAGCCACCAGCTTGCAGATCTCGTCTGCATAGACGCGGATCTCGTATTGCGCATGGGCATCTGCTCGCAAGCGCAGGAAGTGCAGCAGGTTGTGCAAATCGACCTTCCAGTACCACTGCGTATAGATGTTTGCGGGCAGGTTCATCCGCGCAAGCTCGCGTGCAAGCCCCTGCTGGCCCTCATCCGAGATCATCGCTTCATAGTGGTCATAGGCGCGCGCCGAATCTGCCTTGAGATACTCAAGCACCCGTGCCGCCTCTTCGCCTGTCAAAGCTTCGCCACGGCCTTGGTTGTTCACCACAGACTGTGCCGCAAGCTGCTCAGGCGCCGGAATATAGAATTCGCGGTCCAGAATAGAGTACCGCGCCGAATATTCGTTCACATTGGCCGTGCGGTGGCGGATCCACTGACGCGCCACAAACACAGGCAGCTTCACATGTAGCTTGATTTCGCACATCTCAAACGGTGTCGAATGCCAGTGGCGCATGAGATAGCGGATCAGCCCCTCATCGTTCTGAACACTCTTTGTGCCCTTGCCATAGCTCACCCGTGCGGCCTGACAGATCGCCGCATCATCGCCCATATAGTCGACAACGCGAACAAACCCGTGGTCGAGCACAGGATAGGCTTTGTAAAGATGTGCCTCCATCCCCTCACTCACCGCGCGCAATGTCGGCGCGGATGTGCTGCGCAATGTCTCGATTTCGGCCTGCTGGTCTGGTGTCAGAGACATTGGAGATCCTTCCTGAGGGGCTGTGAGTCGTGGCGCACTATATCTTGCGAAACCCTCAAATTGGAACACTAGAAAAAGCGCGAAAATGCCACGGGCTAAAATTCATATCAAAAGGACCAATCACTCTGATTGACAAGTTGTCGCGAAAGTTTGATTTTTAAGCCAAAAGATATATCGAGGGTCACTTATTATGAAACGCTTCCTACCAGCCATGGCTGTCGCTGGCCTGCTCAGCGCGTGCAGCGGCGACGGGACCAACCCGTTTGATGAACCCGTTGACCCGACAGCAGACCCAAGCACAGTGAACAGCAAGTTTGTTTACGACTTTGAAGACAAGCTCACAATGAACGCGGTGACCTATGATGCCGACGACAATGTCTTGCTGATCAACAACCTGCCGTTTGATGGCCCCGATGGGCGCTACGAATACCGCCGCACGCAAGGCAACGTTGATATCTACCGCAGCCTTCAGACCCCCACCACAGGTCAGGTCCGCAGCTACGCAGTCTTCATGAAAAACGATGATGCCGAAGTCACAGCTGCCGTGGGCGAACGCTGGATTGATTTTGGCTATGCAGGAGCCAACGTCAAACGCGGCAGCTTCAATCTCCCGTCTGGCGTGGGAGAGTATCTCTACCTCGGCTCTTATGGCGGTGTGCGCACGCGCAATGACGGCGCAAGCATTGAGCTGGTTTCAGGCGACGCAACTCTGGTGTTTGACGCGCTCGACTTTGATTCCACCGCAACTGGCGATGAAGATGCGACGATCGAAGGTGCAATCGTTGGGTATGTCGACAATCGGCTCCGCACAAACGCTGCAGGTGCCGTGATTGACGAGCAGCTGCCGACAATTTCATTGATCCTTGTCCAATATGACCCCGAGACTGGCACCTTTGATGGCACGGTAAACACCGGGTTTAACGGAAGCGTCCGAGACACAGGCGAATGGGGCGGGCTCATTGCCGGAGCAGAAGGCGACACCATTGGCGCGCATCTCGTGATGACAGGCACCGCCGAAATGCAAGTTGTGAACTATGAAGTCCTGACGTGGGTGGACCCTGTCACGAGCGAAGAAACCACTATTTCTGCCTATAGCTCTGATGCTGACTTCACCAGAATTAACCAGCAAGTGAACAACGGAGAGGCCGTAGAGACACTTCTGGTAGACCGTTCAGGCATTCCGGCAGGCGCTACAATCACGTCGCGGCTTGAAGAGATCACCTTCGAAAGCGCTGCCGATGCGCGCGAAGTGGGCGTAATCCTCACCGAGCGTGAACCAACCGACCTCACCCCCATCCCGTAAGCAGATGGGCACATGCCAGATGTCTTTTCTGAGCCATAGCTTAACAGCGCTGAGAGCCGCCTGTCTGGCCGCGGGCTTGCTCACAGCACCTGCTGTGCTGGCCGAGGANGCCCCGACAAGCCTCACACTGCCCGAGGCGCGCAGCTTTGCGCTCGGGCTGCTGAAGCAAGGCCAGCCGCGTGCCGCCCGCGCCATCGCCATTGGGCTTTTGCGCAAAGACAGCCGCGACATCCTTGCGCTCATGGTGCTGGCTGAAGCCGAGCGCGCTCTGGGCCGCCCCACCAAGGCCAAATTTGCAGCGCGCCGCGCATGGCGCTCAAGCGACAATGAGAAAGAGCGTTTCGCTGCTGCCTTTGCCATGTCCAACATCCTGAAAGACGAAGCAAAATTTGGCCAAGCCCAAATCTGGCTGCGCCGCGCGGGCCAAGCCACAGACGAGCCGCGCTTTGAACACGCCGCGCGCAGCGAGTTCCGCCGCATGAAGGCCGCCAACCCATGGAGCCTGAGCTTTGGCTTTACCGTTGCCCCGACATCCAATGTCAACGGCGGCCCCAATGACAACACATACACGATCGGCGACCTTGTTTTTGTAGATCCGACAGCCGTGCCGCTCTCGGGCCTTGAGATTGGCGCACGCCTCAACGTGACACGCCGGCTCGCCCCTGCTGACTGGGGCCGCGTCAGCTTTGGCATCAGCTATGACGAGCGCCGCTACATTCTCTCAAGTGCAGCCAAAGCCGCCGTTCCCACAGCCAGCGGCGAGGATTACGGCTTTGCCGCGCTCGAAGCCACGCTCAAGTTCGAGTTTGACGGCGCCAGCGAGGCCGCACTCACAACCGCGGAGCTCAGCTTGGCACAAAACTGGCAGGCCAACGCAGAGATCGCCCATAGCTATAAACTGTTCTTGGGCCGTCAGGTACAAACAAAGCGCTTTGCGCGCATCGGCTATGGCGTCAGCTTCCAGGACCAAACCCGCACAGACAGGCCGCTGCGCTCCACCAAAAGTTACACCGTTGATGGCTTTGCCCTCCAGCAGCTACAAAACAAAAGCCTGCTGCGCTATGGCGTCGCGCTCACGAAAGTTGACAGCGCCTCAAGCGACATGGCCCACAAAGCGGCGACACTCTCGCTCTCATACCTGCCCGCAAAGCCACTTTTCAGCGCGCAAGCCACCTTCTCTCTTTTCAGCGCGCAAGCCACCTTCTCGGGCCTGCTGCAACTGCGCGCCTATGACAAGCTGCGCTTTGGCACCTCTGTGCGCAGCGACCAAAAGGCAGCGCTTTCCGCCAATTTTGTCTTCAACAAAGTCGATTATATGGGGTTTTCGCCCTCTCTCACGCTGAACGCCACGCGCAACATCTCCAACAAGACCTTCTATGACACGCAGGAGTTTGGCCTCAGCCTTGGCATAAAATCCACGTTCTAGCCTTGGCGCGCGCAAAAATTGCGCTACTCTGGCCCCCAAACGCAACAGGAGCTGCCAGATGAAAGTCACCTATCTACACACCATGGTGCGCGTCAAAGACCTTGACGCCTCGATCCGTTTTTACGAGCTGATCGGCCTTGAAAAAACCCGCCACTACGACAGTGAGCAAGGCCGCTTTTCGCTTATCTTCATGGCCCCTCCCGGTCAGCCCGAGTGCCCCGTCGAGCTCACTTATAACTGGGATGGCGACGATGAGCTGCCCTCCGACAGCCGCCATTTCGGCCACCTCGCTTATGAAGTCGAGAACATCTACGACATGTGCCAGCACCTCATGGACAACGGCATCACCATCAACCGCCCCCCCCGCGACGGGCGCATGGCCTTTGTGCGTTCGCCGGACAATATCTCCATCGAGTTCCTGCAAGCAGGCGAGCCTCTGGCCCCCGCCGAGCCGTGGAGCAGCATGGAAAACACAGGCCACTGGTGATGCGCCGCTGGCTGGCAGCCCTCGCTCTTGCCGCCCTGCCTCAGGCAGGCGCGGCGCAAGACGACGGCTGCCGCCTCGCGCTCGTCTTGGCGATTGATGTGTCTTCATCAGTCGATGACGGCGAATACGCCTTGCAAAAAGGCGGCCTCGCGGCGGCCCTCATCGCGCCCGATGTCGTGCGCGCCTTTCTGGCCTCGCCCCGCCCTGTCGCGCTCAACATTTTTGAATGGTCAGGCCGTTACAATCAGGTCAGCGTGCAAGACTGGGTGCTCATCCGCTCCCGCGCCCACTTGCTCTATGTGGCCGAAAACGTCGCCCGCTTTGAGCGCAGCTACAACGAATTTCCCACAGCCATGGGCTACGCACTCGGCCATGCCGCCAAAGAGCTGGAGCGCGGCCCGCCCTGTGACGCCAAAACAGTCGATATCTCCGGCGATGGCATCAACAACGAGGGCTTTCGCCCGCCAAACGCTTATAATGCGTTTCAACTTTGCAGGTGTCACCGTGAATGGCCTCGTCATCAATGGCGCCGACCATGAAGGCGAAACCAACCTCATCCCCTTTTACCAAAACGAAGTGCTCCATGGCCCCGGAGCCTTTCTGGAAGTCGCGCAAGGCTTTCGCGACTTTGAGCGCGCTATGCGCCGCAAGCTGGAACGAGAAGTTGCCCCCGGGCTGATCGGGGTTCTGCCTGCGCGCGGGGTTGATCCGCACAACGGCTGAAGCACGCGCAAAAAAGGGCACACTGTTGCCAGTGCACCCTCTTTGCCAGCCCCCCGTTTTAGGGCGCTGAAACCCGCCTCAATAAATATAACGGATCTGATCGGCCCAATACCGCTCCACCCGTTTGAGGGCGCTGGTGATATCTTCCAGCCCCTCGTGGCTGAGAACCTGCCGGCTCACCAAGCCCTCTGCGTGGCGCGCAAAAAGATCGGCCACAACCGCGTGGATCTTGCGGCCCTCGGCCGTCAGCTTGACGCGCACAGAGCGGCGGTCAATCTCGCAGCGCTGGTGGTGCATATAGCCCATCTCCACCAGCTTCTTGAGATTGTAGCTCACATTCGAGCCTTGATAGTAACCGCGGGTTTTCAGCTCCCCCGCGGTGACCTCGTTATCTCCAATATTGAAGAGAAGCAGCGCCTGAACTGCATTGATCTCCAAAACACCGACACGCTCGAACTCGTCCTTGATCACATCTAACAGGAGCCTGTGCAGACGCTCGACAAGTGCGAGCGCCTCCAGATACCCCGACATGAAGCTGGCTTCAGGTCCATTTCCTACTTGCATTTGAAAGCTCATTCTTTGTCTCCGTCGAAACTGCTCGAGGAGGAACCTGAACCAAAATGCCGAAAAATCAGTTAAATGCTGGGGCGAATGGATAAAATGCAACACACATCGGCCAAAAGCCGCGTTGGTCTAGCGGGCGTCAACGTGCTGGGCGATCTCTTCAATCAGCTCCGATAGGCCTTGTGGCGCTGACGTTTGCCCGCTCACCCACTGGTACAAATCCTGATCATTTTCATCAAGCAGCGCCTCATATAAATCGAGTGCGCTCTCGCTCATTTTGGGCAAATGCGCCTCACTAAAGCGCATCAAGATCAGGTCCATCTCTTTAATACCCCGCCGCATGGAGCGCATTTTGAGCCGTTTCAGCCGCGTCTCGCGTGATTCCATCACCACCTCAGTCAACCCAAGTCCGCAGTTTTTTCTCCAGCGCCCCCAGTCTGTTGGCCGTGCGCAGTGCGCGGCTCTTCAAGTCTACAATTTCGGCCAAAATCTCATTCATGTCTTTCTCTTCACGTGAGACATCCTGCACAGGGTCAACGCCCTCGCCGGTGCCATCCAGAAGCCACATCATGGACACATTGAGAAGCCCCGCCAACATGCTGAGTTTGTTGGCGCGGGGCTCGGCCATGTCATTTTCCCAGTTGCGCAGCGTGACCAGCTTCACACCGAGGCGCTTGGCAAGCTGCTTCTGGGTCATCCCCGCCGCTTCACGCGCGCCAGAAACACGGTCCCCAAATGTCGATGTTTCCGGGTCAAACCAATCTTTGGTCATCTCTTCAGACATAACTCTCCTATTCCGCCGATCTTTCTTGATCAGCCTTCAACTGCAACCTAAGACGTATACAACCCAATGCAAACTAGGTTTCTGCCAATGTCCTTTCTTTCTAAGACACTTTCACGCGTCAAACCGTCACCCACCATCGCCATGAGCACAAAAGCGGCCGAGCTCAAGGCCGCTGGCCGCGATATCATCAGCCTCTCGGCGGGCGAGCCCGATTTTGACACACCCGATCACATCAAGGCCGCCGCCATTGCCGCGATCAACGCGGGCAAAACCAAATACACCGCCCCCGACGGCATCCCCGAGCTGAAGCAGGCGGTTTGTGACAAGCTCGCGCGCGACAACGGGCTGACATATACGCCCAAGCAGGTCTCCATCGGGACAGGCGGCAAGCAGATCCTCTACAATGCGCTCATGGCCACGCTCAACGCGGGCGATGAAGTGCTGATCCCTGCGCCTTACTGGGTGAGCTACCCCGATATGGTCCTGCTCGCAGGCGGCACACCTGTCATTGCCGCCGCCAAAGCCGAGAACGCTTACAAGCTCACGCCCGAAGAGCTCGAGGCCGCCATCACGCCCAAAACAAAATGGTTTATCTTCAACTCCCCCTCCAACCCCACAGGCGCGGGCTACACATGGGACGAGCTGAAAGCGCTCACAGATGTTCTGCTGCGCCACCCCCATGTCTGGGTCATGTCCGATGATATGTACGAGTTCCTCGCCTTTGACGGCTTTGAATTCTGCACACCGGCACAAGTCGAGCCGCAGCTCTATGAGCGCACGCTCACCTGCAACGGTGTCTCCAAGGCCTACGCCATGACAGGCTGGCGCATCGGCTATGCAGCTGGCCCCGAGCCGCTCATCGCCGCCATGCGCAAGATCCAGTCACAGTCGACCTCCAACCCCAGCTCCATCTCGCAGTGGGCCGCGCTGGAAGCGCTGAACGGCAGCCACGACTTTATCGCCGAAAACAACGCGGTCTTCACCCGCCGCCGCAACCTTGTGGTGGACATGCTCAACGCCTGCGAAGGCATCACCTGCCCCAAGCCCGAGGGTGCCTTCTACGTCTACCCTTCCATCGCAAAGCTCATCGGCAAGGTTACAACGGCAGGCACTCTCATTGACACCGATGAAGCCTTCGCAACCGCGCTACTGGAAGAAACAGGCGTGGCCGTGGTCTTCGGGGCCGCCTTTGGCCTTAGCCCCGCCTTCCGCATCAGCTACGCGACGTCGGATGAAGCATTGGTTGACGCCTGCACACGAATCCAGTCATTCTGTGCCTCACTCAGCTCTTAACGATTAAGGCACTCAATGGTCGCCGAACTCCCGCCGTATTACTTCCGCGTCCGTGACAACGGCGCTTTCGTCTTTCGGGTTGATACCGAAAACCGGCAGCGCCGTATCGAAATGGACCAGATCGCTGTGGTCAATATCCGCAACGGCGAGATCAAGCCCCATGGCGGGCGGGAGTTATCACCCGAGGATATGGCCGCAATCGAGCAGTGGATGGATGAGCGCACGCGCCTGCTCGCCTACCGTGATATCGACGATATCCACCGCGCGGTGGACTACCTCAACACCACGACCCAATGGGCGCAATCAAAGGCCACCGACGCACAACTTGAAGCCGTCACAGACGCCTTGCTCCTCGCCATGCACGATCTGCGCACAGTCCTCGTGCGCAAAAAAGCCGACAGGCTGATGGACAGCTAAAGTTATTTGACCTGAAGATCGCTCAGCCGCGCCGCGATGCGGCTGGCGGTGTCATCACTGTCCGCCGAGACAGCCAAACCCACCAGCGCCTCGGCCGTGCCGCCAAAGGCGCGCGCATAGTCAGCGGCGAGGTCCACCCGCTCGCTATGCGCCCCCGTGCCCGCCCCGCGCAACACAACCGTCTTGCCGCGCGCGCCAAGGTACGGGCTGTCAAGCTGCGCACCGCGCCTATGCGACCCGCCCCAGACATACACAAGCACGCGCACAGCCTCGTTGCCCAAGAGCGTGCTGATCTTGGCGCCCCTCAGCCGCTCGGCCTCCGCACGCGGCAAAAACACCGCATACAGCGCGATGTTGCGATCATCGCCGCCTTTCAAGCGCAAGTCAGTCGCAGGCACAGAGCGTTCAACAGCCCAAGACCACGCCGCCGACTGGCTGCCCCAAGCCGTTTCAGGCAAAGGCTTATAGATCAGCGACACAGAGCCATCAGAGCCAATGCTCAGGTTCCGGCCCTCATAACCGTAAGAATTGCGCGAAAAGAGCGAGAATTTCTGATGCTTCCAACCCGTGTCAAAGCTGACAGCTTCGGCCTTGGCCGCTATCGGAGCCAGAAAGGCCAATACCACAACCGAGACATATCTGAAGAAACCCTGACGCATGATGACCCTTTACCAGCTACGCAAACCGCCCGTGAAGCCTAGCCGCCGCAGCGCTGAAAGCAAATCACCCTTGCTCGCCTGCTCTCACGCTTGAGTGATCAGCCGCAGGCTGCCAGCGCAAAAACCGCCAGATCAGCAGCACCGCCGCCACCGCAAGCCCCAAAGCAAGGCCCAGCCAGATGCCAACGCCGCCATAGCCAAGGCTGATCCCAAGCACATAAGAGGCAGGCACCCCGATAACCCAATAGGCCACACCGGCAATCAGCATCGGCACGCGCGTGTCTTGCACGCCGCGCAGCACCCCAAGCGCCATGACCTGCGCCGCATCGACCAGCTGAAACAGTGCCGCCGCCGCCATAAGGCCCACGCCAATGGCCATCACCGCAGGCGCATCAGGGTCGGTCGGGTCCAGAAATGCCGAGAGCAAAACTTCAGGGATCGTCAGAAAAATCACAACCGCAACAACAGCCACAACCACAGACATGGCAAAGACAGTGTAAGCCCCGTGGCGCAAGCCACTGATATCCCCGCGCCCATAGGCCCGCCCCGCGCGCACCGTCGCTGCATTGCTCAAGCCCAGATGCACCATAAAGGCCAGCGAGATCACCTGCATCGCAATCCCGTGCGCCGCCAGAGGCAAGGTGCCAAGCCAGCCCATCATCACAGAGCTCGCTGCAAACAGCCCCACCTCGGCCAGCGCCGTGATCCCGATAGGCCAGCCAAGGCGAAACACCTCGCCAAACGCTTCCCAATCCGCCCGCCAAAAGCGCACAAAAAGCTGATGCTCGGGCGTCGCGATCTGCGCATAAGCCACGATCAGGACAAACGAGAGCACCTGCACCACAAGCGAGGCCCAGGCAGCGCCCACAATCCCCAGTTCGGGCGCGCCCCAGTTGCCAAAGATCAGCGCATAATTCACCAGCGCATTGGCAAAGACAGCCGCAACCGTAATCCAGAGCACCGCTTGGGTCTTTTCAAGGGCCGCCAAAAAGCTCTTCAGCGTCATCACCATCAGCGCAGGGAAGATCCCCCAACCGGCGATGGCCAGATAATCAGCGCCCATAGCCGCAAGCTCGGGCGTCTGACCAAGCGCCAAAAGCACAGGCTCCGCCCAAAGAAACAGCGGCATCACCGCCACACCAAACATGATCGAGGCCCAAAGCCCCATCCGTGTGGTGCGCCGCGCGCCGCGCTCGTCATTCGCGCCCTCGGCCTGCGCCACCTTGGGCATCACAGCCCAGGCAAAACCCGACCCGAAAATGAAAAAGACAAAAAACATCGTGCCCGCCAGCACCTGCGCTGCAAGCGCATCCACGTCATACCAGCCCAGCATGAGCGTATCGATAAGTGTGATAGACATCTGCGCCACATGGCTGCCCACAAGGGGCAAGCCAAGCACAAGATAAGCCTTCAAATGATCACGCGTTGTGTATTGCATCCAAAAGGCTTACGCGGCAGCGCGCGCGGGAGCAAGCTTTGAGAGGCTGCAAAAGCCGTTGAGTTCATCCGCTGATTGCGCTTTAGAGTTTGCCATGGCGCCCAACGCGTGCGCAGTTTCAGCAAAGGCGTCCATGTCACATTCCTCCACTCCGCTTGAGCCACGCGCAATACGGCTCATCAAACGCACAGCGCTCTGCGTCTTTGGCCCGTTCTACTTCCTCTATATCGGCTTTGTGCCGCTCTTGTGTGCGCGTCGCACAGGCTTTCGCGGCTGGTACTGGCGCACTGTAAAGCGGGCTTGCACGCGCCTGCTCTGGCTTCTCAGCATCCGCGCCGAGATGAGCGCGGCCGACAAAGCCACGCTCGCGGGTGACGAGAACAGCCTGATTGTGATCAACCACCGCAGCCACCTTGACGGTTTCACGCTGATGGACACTGTCCCTGATGCCAAATGGTTTACCTTTGCCGCCAAGAAAGAGCTCTGCGATGCAGCGCTTCTGTCTACGGGCTTTAAGGGCGCAGGGCTGGTCGAAATTGACCGCGCCAGTGGCAAAATCGCCATGCAGACGCTCTCGCAAGCGGTCAAGGACATGCCTGCGCGCCGCTCTGTTGTGCTCTTCCCCGAAGGCACACGCGTGCGCACAGCCTCTCTGGGCAGCTTCAAAGCAGGCGCGGTTGTTGTCGCGCGCGAAACAGGCCGTCGCATCCGCCCCATCGTGATCCTGAACTCTGACAGCTTGCTCCCGCGCGGCAAGTTTACCCCCAAAAGCGGGGTGATCACCCTCAAGGTGCTGCCCGCGTTTCACTGCGATCTGTCAGCCACTGTCGAAGAAGACCTCGCCCGCCTTCACGCCGCCATGTCAGCGGTATTTGACGCAGGCGCTTAAGGCTCGCGGAAGGCTTCACGGCTCTTGTAAAGCGGCTTGAGAAGATAGGTCAGCACCGTCTTTGAGCCTGTGTGCAGCTCCACGTTGGCCTGCATCCCGGGGCGGATCTCGATCCGGCTCTGGCGCGCGTTGAGCTGGCTCATATCGACCTTCACAGTCACCTTATAGTGCGCCGAGGCCTCAGGGTCGCGGGCGTTGTCGTCCTTAAACGTATCCGCCGAGATCACATCAACCGTGCCCTTGAGGCTGCCATAAATCGTGTAGTCATAGGCCGAGAGCTTCACAGTGGCTTCCTGTCCACGGCGGATGTTGGCAATATTCTTGGGTGGCACGCGCGCCTCCACAAACAGCTCCTCATCCAGCGGGATGATCTGCAAGATCTCCTCACCGGGGCGCACAACGCCGCCAATGGTGGTCACAGCCAGCCCGTTGACGATCCCGCGCAAAGGCGAGCGCAGCGTGGTGCGGTTGAGCTGGTCCTGGCCTGCTTTCAGGTTCTGGCGCAGCGTCGCAATCTCTTTCAAAGTGTCCGAGTAGTCTTGCGCGCGCTCAAGCTCTGTCTTGGTGACAATATCATCATAGCGGATCTTGGCGTCCGCATGGGCCTTGCGCGCCCGCGTCACCTCGATCAGCGCCACGATCTTCTTTTTGAGAAGGTCTTCCATCAGCCGCTTTTCCTGACTGGCCTGTTCCAGCACGCGCGCAGCGCCCTCTTTGGCGGTGTTATATTCGCTCTGGCGCGCCACCAGAAGCGCGCGCTCGGAGGCCACGATCTCGGGGCTGCGCAGCTGCAAAGCCTCAGGCACACCAAATTCGTTCAAACCGTTCAGCTCGGCTTCAATACGGCGGCGGCGGATATCCAGCGCGATGATCTGGTCTTGCAAATCATCCACCGAAGACTGGAACTGCGTCCCGCGCAACTGCGCCAACACATCCCCCTCATTGACGATCTGGCCTTCCTTAACCATCAGCTCCGCCAGAATACCGCCCTCAAGGTTCTGGATGATCTGGGGGCGCGAGGAGGAAATCATCTCGCCATCCGCGCGCACGATCTCATCGACCCAGGCAAAGGCGGCCCAAAGAATAAAGATCAGCACAGTCGCAGCACAAAGCCAGATCAAAAGGCTCGGCCCCCGCATCCTGACGCTCAACTGGCTTGAAAGATTGGTCGCATCCACACTCATGCGGCACCCCCTGCTGCGCTCTTGTTCAGATGCGCCAAAACCTGATCGCGCGGGCCATCAACGGCCATACGCCCGCTCTGCAAAATCACGGTGCGGCTTGTGAGCTGCAAGATCGGCACACGGTGCGTGGCAATCACTGCGGTGCGCCCCTTGAGCCATGTCTGCAAGCGGTCCACCAACACTTTCTCAAGCGTCTGGTCCAGCGCTGCGGTCGGCTCGTCGAGCAGGCAGATCGACGGGTTCTGCAACCAGAGGCGCGCCCAGCCGATAGACTGACGCTGGCCAATAGACAGCCCCGCCCCACCATCGCGAATATCCAGATCAAGACCCTTGGGGTGGCCCTTCACATATTGCCCAAGCCCCGCAAAATCGAGCGCCTCAAGCAAGCGCCCGTCATCGCGCTCCAGCATATTGAGGTTGAGGTTGTCGCGCAGCGTGCCTGCAAAGAGCTTCACCTCCTGGCCAAGATAGCCGATCATCCGCCGCATATCGCGCGGGTCGATCTGGCCCATCTCCATCCCGTCAAGCAGCACACGGCCCTGCGTGGGCGCATAAAGCCCTGCCAACACCTTGAGCAATGTCGACTTGCCCGAGCCGTTCGAGCCAAGCACAGCCACAGCCTCACCAGCCTTCAGGTGCAAACCCGCCACATCAAGCTGCGGTCTGCCGCCATCCTCGTACTGAAAGCGCATCTCGTGAATTTCATAGTCGCCCGTCAGCGTCTCGCGGCGCAAATAGCTGCGCCCCTCGGCGCGGTCTTGTGGTGCATCGGCAATCGCATCAAGCCCGTCAAGCGCCGCTTTCACATTGCCCCAACGCGCCATAGTGCCCGCCAGCTGCGTGAGCGGGCCAAGCGTGCGCCCTGTCAAAAGACCCACAGCAATGATCGAGCCAACGGTGAACTGCCCGGCAAACACAAGATAGGTTCCAAGGATCACCGCGCCCACATAGGTGGCCTGCTGCACGCCCTGGCTCCAGAACGTAAGGACCGATGCAAGCTGGCGCTGCTCGCTGGATTTGAGCGCCGACAAAGCGGTCAGCTCTTCCCAAAGGCGGCGGATGCGATCTTCCGAGCGCTGTGTCTTCACAGTGTCGAGCTCAAAGATCGTCTCATGCAGCATACGGCTTGCCTTGGCGCTCGCCCCTTGCGTCTCTTTGGTCAGGCGGATCATCTTTTTCTGGAGGAAAAACCCGGGCAAAACCATCAGAAGACCGCCAAGGACGAGCACCCAGACGACGTTTCCTGCGATGGAGGCCACCAGCAGGAGAAAAACAAAAATAAACGGAATATCCGCCAACGCGCCCACAGTGGAGGCCGTGAAAAACTCGCGCACAGAGCCGAATTCACGCATCGAGCTGAAAAGCTGGCTCGGCTCCTGGCCTGCCCGCTCGCTGCGCATGCCCAGCACACGGTCCATCAAAAGCTTCTGCACCCCAAGCTCGATCTGGCGCCCCGCCCCGTCCATAAGACGTGCGCGCGAAATCTTGAGCAGCGCTTCCATCACAATCGCAAGCCCCGCGCCAGCGGCCAGCACCCACAGGGTGGCCTCGCTCTGATGCGGGATCACACGGTCATACACCTGCAAGCTGAACAGCGCGACCGCGACAGCCAGCAAATTGGCCACAAGCGAGCCAAGCACGATCTCGCCAAACTGCTTCTTGAAGATACCAAACTGCCCCCAGAACCAATGCGGCGCACTGCTTTTGGGTGTATGGGCTTTGCTGATCTGCGTCAGCTGCGCTTCCGCCTTCACAAGCTGGCCCGAGAAATAGGGCTCGAACTCCCCGAGGGGCACAATCGCGCGGTTGTCCGCACAGGTCTTGTCATAAATCACAAGCGCGCCGTCTTCTTCGCCCATCACAAGCAGAAACTGCCCGCTTGTCATAAGCGCCAGCGCAGGCCAGCTCGCATTGATAGAGTGGCTCACCGTCTGAACAGAGGCGTTCAGCCCTTGGGCCTCAAGTGCGCGCACCAAAACAGAGGGCTGCACATCATCTGCCGCACTCACACTTTGCTCGATAATCTCGATAATGTCGCGCGCCACAGTCTGCACACCCAGAATACCGGCATATGTTGCAGCAAGCTCGGCGCGTGTTTTGGTGCGCTCGGTTTTGCTTGCAGGCTTG
>P_2C_Liq_3_UnCtyDRAFT_100140_pt1 | contig 21446 bp, 19 predicted proteins | sample Pon2CUnioCityCA_3_FD_9720 | JGI IMG/M metagenome (IMG submission 9720)
GGGGCGTTCTCGCCCAAGATCGGCGCGAGCCATTCAGCCGAGCTGATGAAAACAGGCAGATAGCCCGCCACCAGAACCGAATGCGGCAGCGCCCGAAACACCAGCGCGACAATGAGAATCCAGAACGCCAGATTGGAGCCCGAGCGCGCAAGGCCATAGCCCGCCAGCGTGCCGACTGTTAGCGAAACAGTGACCACGCCCGCTGTCACCAAGAGAGAGTTCTGGAAGTTCTGCGAGAAGCCGCGATCAACCCAGACCGTGACATAATGTTCGGTCGTGAAACCCATGATGTTCTGACCGAGCGGGCCGAGCCATGGCCCCAGAACGGAGCTGAGCCAAGGCGCAACACCAAAGAGCAGCACCAGCGCGCCAAGCGCCACAGCCGCGCCACCGACCAGCCAGCCAACCACCTGAACGCCACGGGGCGAATAGGCCTCGACCAACCCGCCCAAGCGCTTGATCACAAAGCGCGCGGTGAGCCAGACAACGCCCGCAAAGAGCGCAATATCAAGAAGCGAAATGCCCTTGCCTGCGGCCAAAGTATTAGGGCCGAAGACAACACTGAGGGCATTGTCGTTGAAGGCATCAACCGGAGCCTTGAAGCTCATCACCAAGATCCAGAAGATCGGGAAGGCGGCCACAAGGCACCAAAAGGCAAGGAAGGACGCCGAGGCAAGTTTGAGGCCCGCAGGCTGCTGCATGGTTTTGGCGCTCATGTCAGTGGCTCCCTTTATGTTCGCGCCATGTGCGGCGCAATGGTGCGATCAACAGCAGAACAATGCCGATCATGGTGAGCATGGCACTGGCCGAGGCGCGGCTGATCGAGCGGTTGCCGGCCTGATCAGGCACGAGGAAATCATAGGTCAGCCATTGCAGCGAAATCACGTGGCCCTGACTTGAGAAGCCGACAATTTCTTCAAACACGCGGTAGCTGTCCATCAGGTGAATCATGGTGACAAACACAATCAGCGGCATCAGATGCGGGATGACCACATAGCGCAGGCGCTGCCAGCGGCTTGCGCCATCAATCACTGCGCTTTCAAGGCTGTCTTGATTGACGGTTTGCAGACCCGCGTAAAAGACAATGGCGGCAAAGGGGGCCACGTGCCAAACGCGGTAAAACATCATCAGAATTTCGATGGTCCAGGCTTGGGCAAACATGGCAATGTCGCGCGCCAGCCACCATTCGAGCGTCGCCGTCAGAATACCGTCGCCGCGAAACAGCCAGTTGATCGACAGAGCGCCGATGACAGGCGTGATAATAAACGGCAAGAGAGAGACAAAAATAACGGGGCCGCGCACACGCTTTGAGGCGTTGTTAATCACCAAGGCGATCAGCAGGCCAAAGCCGAGCACGAGCGGCAAAGTGATCAGCGTAAAGGAGAGCGTAAAGCGCAGGGCTTTCCAGAAATCAATCGTCTGGAAGGCGCGCCAACTGCCATTGAGCAACGCCTCTTTGGCGCGGCCCAGTTCCAGAACATTGGCATAGCTCTGAAGGCCGATGAACTTCTTCACCTTGATAATTTCGCCGTTCTCATCCAGCCGCGGAACCGATTTGATCTCGGTTGTGCAGGTCTGCGTGAGGAAACCCGGGGTGCAGGTTTCGACTTCGACGCTCTCATAGATCGGCTGATGGAGATAAAAGCTTTGCGAAAACACGCTGAGCAGCGGGAACGCTATGAACAGCAGCATCATGACGATCGAGGGGCCGACAAAGGCGGCAAATGTCTTGAATGGCAAGGAACGACCCTCCGAGAGTGCCGCCAGTCTGGCGGAGTTTCTTGAAAAATGCGGGGCCGCACCACCGGTGGCACAGCCCCGCTAAAGGCTTACTTCACAAGACCTGCTTCTTTTGCAGCTGTCATGTAGGCGGCTTCGATATCAGCCAAAGTGGTTTCGGCGTCTTTTGCACCATTGAGGTAATCGGCGATGCCGTTGCCCAGAACAGTGTGCATGATGCCCATCGGGCCAGACGCAGGATAGGGACGTGCGCCCGCAGCAGCAGTCGCAGCCGCACCAGCGGCGAGCGGACCTGCGGTGAAGCCGTCAACGAGCCAGACAGCGGCGTCATTGTTGGCTGCAATCACTTCAGGCTTCAGGCCTTCCATAACCAGCTTGAAAGCGGCTTCGGCTTCTTCATCCGTGATGTTGGCTGCAATCACGATACCATCCCACCAAAGCGAGCTGGCTGGCGCAACTGAGCCCATAGGCGCGGCTGACATCTTCACTTTGCCAACAACCTGGCTTTCGGCCGCGTCATTCATAGCACCTGCGCGCGAGGCCCAGAGGTTTGCCATGGCGATTTTGCCTTGCTGGAACTGCTGCTGAACATATGTCGAGTCCGAGACAAGATACTCGGGGTCCATATAGGCTGTCAGCGATTTCATCACTTCAAGCGCCGCAACGCCTTGGGCGTTGTTGATGTTTGGCATATTACCTTCAGCGATAAAGTCACCGCCTTCACCAAGGAAGTTGTTGACGAATTCTTCGGCGAGGTTCCAGCCTGTTTTGAAGGTGCCGCCAATCGCGTAATCCACAACGCCAGCGGCATTGATCTTTTCGGCAGCCGCCATCATTTCGGCGTAGGTTGTTGGCTCGGCGATGCCGAGATCAGCCAGAATATCTTCGCGATACATCAGGTGCTGGGCATTGACCATCATGGCGACAGCATAGGTTTTGCCATCGATTTTGATCATCTGGTTTGGCTTGATGCTTTGGCCGTATTTGGCAATCAGATCATCGAGCGGACGGATTGTGCCTGCGTTGAGCAGCGGAATAAGCGTCGCGTTGGCCACACCACCGATGTGGTAAAGAGACGGGTTCGCGGCAAAGGCTTCTGGCTGCTTTTCCTTGAACTCCTGATCGAGTGAGGCTTCGAAGTTGCCACATTCTGCCATGGCGTCTGTGACGACTTTCCAGGCTTCAAAGCCCGCTGACAGCGACTTGAGCGGAACGGTGTTTTCGTAAGAACAGGCCATTGCGCCTGTGCCCAGAAGCGAGGCCGCGCCCGCAAGAAGAAGATGTTTCAGTTTCATGAGATACTCCCGGTTGTGGTTTGGTCTGCCGTGCACGCGCAGACCTTGGTGACGCGCTCTTGTTTTGCGAGCGCTAAGGTATCGGGGGTTTAGCCCCCAATTCGGTCGCCACTTGCTGTGTCAAACAGGTGGCAGTGATCCAGCGGAATAGAGATGGAAACCTCTTCGCCGATTTTGGCGCGGAATGTCTTATCGGCCTTCACCGAGACAAGCGCGCCGCCAATGCGAACTGCGATCATGGTGGCGTCGCCAAGAAGCTCCATTGTATAGACGGGCGCTGTGATCTGGCCGCCGCTTTCAACGAGGCTGGCGTCTTCGGCGCGAAAGCCGAGCGTGACCTGACCATCGGGCGCGCTCAACCCTGCGAGCGCAGTGTTCTGTGCGGCGAATTTACCGCCTGTTAAGGTGCCTTCGATCAAATTCATCGCAGGAGAGCCGATAAAGCTTGCCACAAAGGTATTGGCGGGGGTGTCGTAAATTTCGGTCGGGCTGCCGACCTGCTGAACGATACCTTTTTTCATAACCACAACGCGGTCGGCCAGTGTCATCGCCTCGATCTGGTCATGCGTGACATAAATCGTGGTCACGGCCAGCTCGTGGCTCAGGTTTTTGATTTGGGCGCGGGTGGAAACGCGCAGCTTTGCATCAAGATTGGACAGGGGTTCATCCATGAGAAACACGTTTGGCTCACGCACAATCGCACGGGCAAGCGCAACGCGCTGGCGCTGGCCGCCAGACAGCTCGGCGGGCTTGCGATGAAGGAATTCATCCAGCTCAACCATCGCCGAGGCGCGGCGGACTTTTTCATCATGGGTGGCAGGGTCAACGCCGCGCACCTTGAGCGGAAAGCGGATATTTTCATAGACGTTCATGTTGGGATAGAGCGCGTAGCTCTGAAACACCATGGCGACATCGCGGTCTTTTGGCTCAAGGTCGTTGACGACTTTGCCGTCGATCAGGATTTCACCTTCGGTGACATCTTCAAGCCCTGCGATCATCCGCATGGTTGTGGTCTTGCCGCAGCCAGAGGGGCCAAGCAGCACAAGGAACTCGCGGTCATGAATTGTCAGGTCAAAATTCTTGACCCCAACAAAATTGCCCCAACGCTTGCCCAGATTGCGCAGTTGAATTTCAGCCATCTTCCCCCCTTGAACCGTATGTTTTGCATACGCTTGCAAGAACAGTAGACAAGGCCATTGCCTTTTGGCAAGATAATTTTGCAAGCGTATGCAGAAGCGAATACGCAGAACAATACGTGCTGGAGAAAAGCGTGAGTTTTCAAGACGAAAAGCAAGTGGTGCGCGCCTATTATGCGGCGCTTGAAGCGGCCAATGTGGAAGATCTGAGCACCGTCACGACACAGTTTTATGCCGCCGAATCTCTCTGGCGCGGGTTTCATCCGTTTGACGAGATCACCTCGCCAGAAGAGATTGCGACACGGTTTTGGGCGCCTCTTAAAACAAGCCTCACCTCGCTGCAGCGGCGCATGGATATCTTCATGGCGGGCGAAAACAAGCTCGGTGCGGGCGTCTGGGTCTGCTCGATGGGCCACCTTATGGGGCTGTTTGATGCGCCATGGCTCGGGATCAGGCCCACAGGCAAACTGGCCATGCTCCGCTACGCCGCGTTTCACCGTGTTGAAGGCGGAAAAATTCATGAAACGGCGATGTATTTTGATATCCCGCATTTGATGGTGCAGGCGGGGCAGGATCCTTTTGGGCCGCAGACGGGGCAGCATATGGTGCAGCCGGGGCCGCGGACGCAGGACGGGCTGATGTTTAACGCACAGCCCGCTGCCGAGGGCGAGGCCACTTGGGCTGCGATTGATTCGATGATCAATGACCTTGGCACATGGCAGCTGGGGCTGCCTTTGGAAGACGAGCTGCGGCGGACGTGGCAGGAGGATATGCTTTGGTGGGGGCCAGAGGGCATTGGCGCGACCTATACGATCGAGCGCTATGCCAAGCAGCATTCTGGCCCCTTCCGCGCGGCCTTTGCCGAGCGCTCCAAGACCCAGCATATCTGCCGCATGGCAGAAGGCCACTATGGCGGCTTTTTTGGTTGGCCGAACTTCACCGCCCTGCAAACCGGCGGGTTTATGGGCCTGCCTGCGGGGAAAGAAAAAGGCGAGTTCCGTGTCATTGATATTTATCGCCGTGAGGGCGACAAACTGGCCGAGAACTGGATTTTCATCGACCTGTTGCACTTCCTTAAAACGCAGGGTGTTGATGTGTTGGGACGGATGGAAAGCCTCGGCAGCGGGCACGCAAAATGATTGATGCACATCATCATTTGTGGGATCTGAACGCGGTCCATTACCCATGGCTTATGGCCAAGGGCGTCACGCGGTTTTTCGGCGATCCAGCGCCGATCCAGCGCGATTATCTCCTCCCCGAATTTCGAGAGGATGCCGCAGGTTTTCATGGCGCAGACTTTCATGGCTCTGTGCATATTCAGGTGGGTGCAGAGAGCGGCTTGGCAGAGGCGAAATGGGTCCAATCTGTTGCGGATACTGCGCCTGATTGGGCCATGGCGCAGGTGGTTTTTTGTGATCTGACATCAAGCGACCTTGACGCACAACTGACTGAATTTGCGAGTCTTTCCACGGTGCGGGGCCTGCGCCAAATTGTCGGGCGCGCGCCCGAAGAAGACGCGGTCAGCGGGACCAACACGCTTTTGCAAAGCGACGCCTTCAAAGACGGGCTGCGCGAGGCCGCCGCGCGGGGCCTCAGCTTTGATTTGCAGCTCACGCCGCCTTTGATGGAGGCGACGGCCAAGGTTTTATCAGACGTCCCCGCGCTCAAGGTGGCGCTGTGCCATGCGGGCAGCCCGTTTGACAGAACGCCCGAAGGCATAGCGCTTTGGGCCACGCAAATAAGAGATCTGGCCGCCCTGCCCCATGTCAGCTGCAAGCTTTCGGGGCTGGGTATGTTTGACCACAGCTGGACCGCAGCGCGCATTGCTCCGATTGTGCAAACCTGCCTTGACCTTTTCGGGCCAGAGCGGGCGATGTTTGGCTCCAATTTCCCTGTCGACAGCCTCTCTTCAAGCTATGCCACGCTGCTCGGTGCCTATCAGGAGCTGATCCCCGAAGCGATGCAGCCAGCCGTCTTTGGCGAGACGGCGCGCGCCTTTTACAGACTTTGAGTTTGGCCGCTTTGGGCATGGCAGGGTTAACCAAGGCTTAAGCCTGCGTTGGGCGTGCTTAACGCCGCCTCGGAGGGCTGATTCTAGGGGGGTGATAAGCGTGCACCCCCCGTGCACCCTGCGTGCACCCCCCAAACGCCCGAACGTTAAGCGAAATTAACTTAACGCGGCGCACGGCGGGGCAACAGAGCTGTCAGGTTTTGCCCCCAATATCGCCCGCTCGCCAGCGCGGGCCTAAGCCGTTTTGAAAATCCTGTAAATCGCAGGGATCACCAGCACGGTGAGCAACGTAGAACTCAGAAGCCCGAAGAGCAGCGAGATGGCGAGGCCTTGAAAGATCGGGTCTGTCAGGATCACCACCGCGCCAATCATCGCCGCAATCGCTGTGAGCAGGATCGGCTTGAAGCGGATTGCGCCGGCCTCGATCAGAATGTCGATCTCGGTTTTGCCTGCGGTATCGGCGTGGCGGATGAAATCGACCAGAAGGATCGAATTGCGCACAATGATACCCGCAAGGGCGATAAAACCGATCATCGAAGTGGCCGAGAAGGGCGCGTTGAAGAGGAGGTGGCCCAGCATGATCCCGAGAAAGGTGAGCGGAATGGGCGTTAGAATGACAAGCGGCAGGCGGAAGGAGCCGAACTGCGCCACGACGAGAATATAGATCCCTAACAGCGCCACGCCAAAGGCGGCCCCCATGTCGCGGAAGGTCACCCATGTGACCTCCCATTCGCCATCCCACAAGAGCGTGACATGGCTCTCGTCATGGGGCTGGCCATTGAGGCTGATCACAGGCTTTGTGCCTTCGGGCCAGTCCATCGCATCAAGCTCTTCAGAGACAGCGATCATACCATAGAGCGGGGCCTCAAACTGGCCTGCCATCTCGCCTGTGACCATCTCGGCAAAGCGGCCATTGTGGCGAAAGAGCGGGAAGCTGGCGCGCTCTTCCGATAGGGTAATCACATCGCCCAGCTCGACCACGCCTTTGGCTCCGGGAAGGAGATTGGCGGGAATGGGGGTGCTGAGAGTGGCTTCATTGAGCAGGCGCGCCGATTTGGGGCGCGCGACTTCAAGCGGGATCGGCCTGCGGCCTTCGCCACGGTGTGAATAGCCTACCGTTGTGGCGCTGTTGAGCAGGGCCATTGTGGAGAAGACATCGCTTTCGGCAACGCCGAAGAAATCCATGTTGTCGCCTGCAATCGTGGCGCGCAAGCGGCGGGGCTGCTCTCCGAAGCTGTCATCGACATCGACGATATAGGGCACGGCCTCAAAGGCGGCGCGGATCTTGCGGGCGGCTTCGCGGCGAGCCTCGGGCGTGGGGCCGTAGACCTCGGCCAGCAGCGTCGAAATCACCGGCGGGCCGGGGGGCGGCTCGACTGTTTTGAGGCTTGTATTTGCGGGCAGATCAAGCGCCTCAAGGCGGCTGCGAATATCGAGCGCGATCTCGTGGCTGGTTCGGCTGCGCTCGCCTTTGGGGGTGAGGTTGATTTGCACATCGCCGAGGTGTGGCTCGGCGCGCAAGTAATAGTGCCGCACGAGGCCATTGAAATTGAACGGCGCGGCTGTGCCTGCGTGGGTCTGGGCCGAGAGCACTTCGGGCATGGCCACGACCGTGCGCGCCACCGCTTGGGCGACCGCATCTGTCGCCTCGGTCGAGGCGCCTTCAGGCAGATCAACCATGACCGAAAGCTCTGATTTATTGTCAAAGGGCAGCAGCTTGACTGTGACATCTTGGGTGTAGAGCAAGCCGAGCGAGCCAAAGGAGAGCACGACCGTGACAAAGAGAAAGAGCGCGCTGCGCGCCTTTGTCTTAAGCAGGGGGCGGGCCACGGCGCTATACATCCGCCCCAGCGTGCCGCCTGCATGGCCGTGGCCCGCGTCATGGTCTGCCATCGGGGCTTTGCCTGCGACTTTGACCATGAGCCAGGGGGTGATGATCACGGCGACAAAGAAGGAAAACACCATCGCTGCCGACGCATTGGCGGGAATCGGGCTCATGTAAGGCCCCATGAGGCCCGAGACGAAGAGCATGGGCAGAAGCGCGGCCACCACTGTGAGCGTGGCAACAATGGTCGGATTGCCGACTTCGGCGACAGCGTTGATGGCTTGTTCTGCGCGGGAGGTTTTGCCACTCGCGTTTTGCGGCATCCCCCAGTGGCGGGCGATATTCTCGATCACCACAATCGCGTCATCCACGAGAATGCCAATCGAGAAAATGAGCGCAAAGAGCGAAACGCGGTTGAGCGTGTAGCCCATGATATAGGCGGCAAAGAGCGTGAGTAGGATGGTTACGGGAATGACAATCGCGACCACAATGCTTTCGCGCCAGCCGACGGCTATGAGCACCAGAGCGATAATTGAGACGGTCGCGAGGCCGAGGTGAAAGAGCAGCTCGTTGGCTTTTTCATCGGCGGTTTCGCCGTAGTCGCGGGTTATGTCGACGCGCACGCTGTCGGGGATCAGGCTGCCTTTGAGGCTGTCGACCTGCTCAATGAGGTGTTCGGCGACGACAACGGCGTTGGCCCCTGCCCGCTTGGCGAGCGCGAGGGTCACGGCGGGGGTGCGCACGGCGGTGCCGTCAGCGGCGCGGGTGACATTGGCGACGATCTGTTCGGAGGTGTCGGGCACAAAGGAGACATCGGCGACATCACGCAGATAGACGGGTCTGTTGTCGCGCGTTGTGAGCAGAAGATTGGCAACCTCGGAGGGCGCTGTGAGGGTCTGGCCTGCGACGAGGCCGATCATCTCGCCACCGTTTTGGCCAGTGTCGCGCACAAGGCCTGTGTTGAGCGTGCGGTTTGCGCCTTCGACCTTGCCGACAAGCTGCTGGAGCGTGACGCCATAGAGCGCGAGGCGCTCGGGGTCGGGGGCGATACGGATCGCTTCCTGCGCCTCGCCGACGATATAGGAGAGGCCAAGATCGGGCGTTTTGGAAAGCTCGGTGCGCAGCTCGCGGGCGATGCGCGTCAGGTCATTGGCGGTGATGCCCGTGTCGGGCGCAGGCGAGAGTGTCAGCGACACAATCGCAACATCATCAATCCCGCGGCCAATGATCAGCGGCTCGGGAATACCCACCGGGATCTGGTCCAGATTGGCGCGCATCTTGGTATGGACCCGCAGGATCGCGGCGTCCGCAGGTGTGCCCACATCAAAGCGGGCGGTGACCATGGCGGCGTCATCGCGCGTGGAGGAATAGATATGCTCAACCCCGTTGATGCCTTTGACGATGGTTTCCATCGGCTCTGTCACAAGCTTGACGGCGTCTTCGGCTTTCAGGCCAGAGGCGGTGATATGAATATCGACCAGCGGCACAGAAATCTGCGGCTCTTCCTCGCGGGGCAATGCGCCAAGCGCGACGAGGCCCACGGCGAGCGAGGCTATGATAAATAGCGGGGTCAGGGGCGAGGCGATGAAGGCTTTGGTGAGCCAGCCCGCAAGGCCGAGAGAGAAGGGCTTAGTTGTCATGGGTCTGCTCCCGAGGCGCGGCGAGCGTGTCACCTGCGCGCAGGCCTGTGAGAACTTCGACCATCTCTGCGCCGTCATGCTCCAGAACGCCGCCAAGCACCACAGCGCGCCGGACGCGGGCCTCGCCCTCGGACAGCGTGACAAAATCAAGCCCCGAGACGGTCTGCACAGAAGCAGACGGCACCAGCAGCGCCTTGCGCACCCCGACAGGCAAGCGCACGAGAACGCGGGTGTTGACGAAGCTGTCAGACAGCGCCGCCACCTCGACATCGGCAATGACGCGGCCATTTTCGATCAGCGGATAAATCTTGGCGAGCGTGCCTGTGGCAGGGCCAGAAGGTGTTTCGATATGGATGGTGGCACCCTCGCTCAGCACAGAGACAAANCGCTCTGGCACAGCGAGGCGCAAAAAGGCTCCGCCGCCGCCAATCAGCACCACAGGCTCACCCGGCATCAGCACCGAATCGCGCGTCACAGGCACGCTCAGGACGCGGCCCGCAACAGGCGCGAGGACTTTGCCCTCGCTCGCTTGCTGCGCAACAACCCGACGGTTGGCACGGGCGGCGGCGACCTGATTTTTCACAACGTCGGCCTGTGTGCGGATGGCGTCAAGGCTTTGGGCCGTGATGACGCCGCGCTCCAGCAGCGCTTCGCCACGGGTCAGCTCGTCTTGGGCGTTGGCGAGCTGTGCGCCAAGGGCCTCGATCTGGGCGTCGATTGCGCCAAGTTGAAAGGTCAGTTTGTCATCAACAATCTCGGCAAGCACCTGCCCTGCGCGCACGCTGTCGCCCTCGGTAACGGTCAGCGACAAAAGCGTCCCGCCGATACGGGCGCGCGCCGAAATCCTGTCGCGCGTGTCAATCTGACCATAGACCGCCTTCCACTCGGTCATCAAAACAGGCGCAAGCGGCTCGGGCGCTTGGGCCAGCGTGGCAAGGGGAAGAAGCGCAAGACAGAGCGCAACGAACGGGAGACGCAAGCTAAACATCGGGCAAATCCTTCGCGTGATTGCGGGAAATAATTTATACATATGAAAATTAGAATATGTTATTTGGGTGCAAAAGAAAAGAGGCTTTCTGTGCGGCTTGAACATGGCTTGGCCATTTATGTTTACAAAACTAGATATATAGTTATATTGTAGGTATGATGACACAAGCCACAACAGCCCTCGCCCTTGCCGCCCTCGGCCATGACACCCGTCTGGGGATCTTCCGCCTTTTGGTGCGCGCAGGGCATGAGGGCATGAACGTCGGCGAGATTGGCCAGCACCTCGGCATGGCCCCCTCGACGCTGGCGCACCATTTGGGCGCGCTTGTGGAGGCGGGGCTTGTCACGCAGGAGCGGCAGGGCCGCCTGATCCTCAACCGTGTGGATTATGACGTTATGAACCAGACGCTCGCCTTTTTGACGGCGGAGTGCTGTGTCGGCGTCAAGCTCACAGAGGAGGACGCGGCCTGACACGCGGCTTTGTTTTTTTACCTCAAACACACCGACTTTTCTAGGGATATAGATATGAGTGACCACGCCCTCCCCCCGCGCCCTCAGATGGCTGCGTTTCTGCATATGATGTGGAGCCGCGAGAAAGTCTGGCTTTTCTCTGCGCTATTGCTTGCTGTTTTGTTTCTGCTGATCCCTGCGCAGGGCGCGACGAGCGCCGCGTTTGCAGCGCAAAATCTACTCAATGTCGCGCCTTTTCTGATCCTCTCGATCGGGATCGCGGCCTATGCGGGGGCGACGGGAGCCGACGGCTTGATCGCGCGGGCCTTTACCGGCTCGCCTGTGGTGATGATCTTGATCGCGGCGCTCGCGGGCGGGCTTTCGCCCTTCTGCTCTTGCGGGGTCATTCCCTTGATCGCGGCGCTTTTGGCTATGGGCGTTCCTTTGTCGGCGGTCATGGCCTTCTGGCTGGCTTCGCCTGTGATGGACCCGTCGATGTTTATGCTCACCACCGGCGTTCTCGGCTTTGAATTTGCGGTGGCCAAGACGCTGACGGCGGTGGGCCTCGGGGTCTTTGGCGGGGTCACTGTGCATCTGATTGCGCGGGCGGGCGGGCTTGCCGACCCTCTGCGCGAGGGCGTGGGCAATGGCGGCTGCGGCGCGTCAAAGGTGCGCAGCGTGCAGCCTGTTGTCTGGCGCTTCTGGAGCGAGGACGAACGGGTGCAAAAGTTCTGGCGCGAGGGGGTGAAGACCACGCTTTTCTTGGCCAAGTGGCTAACGCTGGCCTTTCTCTTGGAGAGCCTGATGCTGGCGTGGCTGCCTGCCGATCTCGTGGCCTCGGCCTTGGGCGGCACGGGGCTTGCGCCGATCGGGATTGCTACGCTTGTGGGCGTGCCTGCTTATCTCAATGGCTATGCTGCGCTGCCGCTTGTGGGCGGATTGATGGAACAGGGCATGGCGCCTGGCGCGGGTCTTGCTTTCCTTGTGGCGGGGGGCGTCAGCTCTTTGCCTGCGGCGGTGGCTGTCTGGGCGCTCGTCAAGCGGCAGGTGTTTGCGCTTTATATTGCCTTGGCGCTGGTTGGCTCCTTTGCCAGCGGGCTTCTGTTCCAGCTTTGGGTGACTGTCTGAGGCGCGTCAGACTTTGCTGAAGAGTTTGAGCCAGAGCGCGCGGGGCGTGAAGCGCGCGAGCGAGAAGAGCCAAGCGAAGGGCTTGGGGAAGGCTGTTTCAAAGCGGGTGCTTTTCATGGCTTTGACAACATGGTCGGCCGCCACTTCGGGGCTCATCAGCTGGGGCATTTTGAAGGCGTTTTTTGCGGTCAGGCGGGTGGCGATAAAGCCCGGGTTGATGGTCTGGACCTTGACGCCTGTTTTGTGCAGGTCAGCATAGAGCGTTTCGCCCATATGCATGAGCGCCGCTTTTGACGCGCCATAGCCTATGGACCCCGGCAAGCCGCGATAGCCCGCGAGCGAGCCGATCAGGACGATATGGCCCGCGTCTTTGGCGACAAAGGCTGGCACGGTCTCGCCCAGCACGTGAAGCCCGCCTGTGAAGTTGACCGCGCACATCTGCTCGACGGCCTCGGTGTTCCAGCTTTGGGCTTTCATCGGGTCGTAATAGCCAGCGAGATAGACCACGCCATCCAGCGGGCCAGCCTCTGCGGCGGCGGCGGCCACGGAGGCGGCGTCTGTGACATCAAGCGGCGCAATGCGCGCCTTGGGCAGGCTGGCGGCCAGCGCGGCGAGCTTTGCTTCGGAGCGGGCCGAGAGCACGAGATGCGCACCCTCCGAGGCGAGCGCACGGGCCAGCGCCTCGCCAAGGCCCTCGCTGGCGCCAACGAGCCAGTATGTCTTGCCAGCCAAGCTCAATTGACAGGCCGCATGGTGGCGATCAGCTCGGCGACTTTGATGCCGAATTTGCGCATCTCTGAGCGGTTGAGGATATTGCCGTTTTCCATGAGATAGAGCCAGTCTGTGACATCCAGCACATGGCTGCCCGCCTCTTGGGGCAGGCGGATCTTATAGGTCATACGCACGGCGTTGCCGATTTGCTGGCCTTTGGCCTCGCCGATCACATCGCTGGCTGTGGCTGTGAACTGGCCGTTTTCGCCCATGGTCAGAAACCATTTGCGCGACTGGGTGTTGCCTGTGTCATAGGTGAACTCTTCGGCGAGAGAGCCTGTATTGCCGTCCCACTGGCCTGTGAAATCGGCAATAAAACGCGAAGTGACGCGGCCTGTGGGGCCATAGATCATGCCTTCGGACACAAGCGTGCCGCTGAGGGCCACGCGGATATCAAAGGCAGGCGTATTGCCCGCATAATCCGCCAGCTTCTGGCTTTTGAAGGAAAACCCGGGGCGAAAAGCGATCAGCGCCAGAACGAGTATGACAAGGAGCATGAGGATCTTCATGGTGTGTTTACCTCCTGAGGTAGGCGGGCGACAAGAATGATCGCCGCGATTTTTATGATGCAGGGAACGACCGCATAGGCAAGGGTGAGCGTTGTCAGCGCTTGCGGTGTATTGGCAGCGTTTGGCGTATATCCCGCGAGCTGAAGCGCGGGCAGTGCGAGGGCAGCGGCGAGCGCCAGCGAGAGCTTGCCCGCAAAGGACCAGAGGCCAAAGGCCGCCCCCGCAGAGAGGCCCGCGCGCGCAAGCGCTGTGGAAAAGAGCACCGGCAGAATAACCATATCCGCCCCCAAAGCCGCCCCGGAGGCCAGACAAATGAGCGCGAAACCCAGCGCCGCGCCTTGCGGCAAAAGGGCCGCGCCCATGAAGCTCACAATCGCCAGCGTCATGGCGATGGGAAGGATACGGCGCGCGCCAAAGCGGCGCACAAGCCCGCTCCAGAACGGAACGCTGAGCGCAGCGGCGAGAAAGAAGAGCATGAGCAGCGGACCTGCGAGCGTGTCGAGGCCAAGCTTGTCTTGGACGAAGAAGAGAAAGAGCGTCGAGGTCAGTGCCACAGGCAGGCTGTTGATCAGCGCGATCCAGAGAAGCTGCACGCCGCCCGCGCTTTTGAGGGCAGACAGCTGCATCGGCGAGGTGGCCGGGCCAGCAATGTGCCAGAGCGGGCGGGTCAGCAGCCAGACGGCCCCCGCCAGCGCCACAAGACCAAGGCCGAAGGCAGGATATCCGCCGCCCCCCGCGCCTGCGGCCACAAAAAGCGTGGGCGCGAGGGCGGCGAGAAGCACGCCGACAAGACTGCCGCCCTCACGGTAGGCGGCAAGCGTCACAAGGCCTGCTTCGCCGCCCGCGAGCGCTGTGGACTGGCCATAAAAGAGGATACTGCCAAGACTATGCGCCGTAAAAAGCAACGCGAGGCCCAAGATAAGCCAGAAGATCTGGCCCGCCGTTGGCAAGACCGTAAACACCAGCGCAAAGCCGAGCGCGAGGCCCAGAAGCGCCAGCGCCGCAAAGAGCGCGCGGGCCTTGGGAAAGCGGTCTACCATACGGCCCAAGAGCGGATCTTGGACAAAATCAAGCACCCGTAGCCCGATCAGCAGGCCGCCCAAAGCGCCAAGGCTCATGCCCAGCTCGCCACTCGCATAGGCGGGCAAGTGGATATAGAGCGGCAAGCCCGCAGCCGCGAGCATCAGCGCAAAGAGGCTGACTTGGGCGTTGGTGGCGCGGGACATATCAGAGGCCTTTGAGCTTGCGGGAGGCGCGAGACGAGCGACTGTTGTCAGAGAGCCAGATATTGAGAAAACGCTTGCCAATGCTGGCTTGAGTGAGCCTGCAGGTTTTTGCGCCGTTGAAGAAAAGATCAACCGAGGCGGCGTTGCGCGCCACGGCTGTGAAGCGGTCTCCGCGCACAACGTCGCGCAGGCAGCGATCAAGATCAGCCACAATTTCGGGATGATCGGCGCGGTTGCCTTCAAGGCGCTTCAGCTCGTCACGGGTCGCGTTGACGAGCTTCGTGCGCGGCAGTTTGCGCGCATAGGTCAGCTCGATCGCCATCGGATTTTGCCAGCTGAAGGCGGCGCCATTCGGGGTATAGAGCGCGGCGTCATAGAGCTTGAGGCCGAGCCATGTGAAGGGCACATCAGAAATCGCCTTGGCATTTTTGACGCCTGCCGCGTCGATATAGGATTTGGCCGCCACAGGGCTGACCAGCAGGGGAAAACAAAGCACTAGATACAGAAACAGTTTAGGCATGAGCCAACTCCACTTGAACAACATCGGTTTGTTTGACGCCGAAGGAGGCGGCGCAAATCTGCAAATAAAACTGCCAGCTGCGCAGGTGCGCCTCAGAATAACCGATCTCTTTGATGCGCTTCACATTGGCGTCCATGCGCGCGGACCAGTGGCGCAGCGTCTGGGCGTAATCCTGACCGAAGGCAAAGCTGCCTTTGACGCGCAGCCCCGCGCGGCGGGCCTCATCGGCAATCACCGCATCAGACAAAAGCATCCCGCCAGGAAAGGTGTATTGGCGGATGAAATCAGAGCTGGAGCGATAAATATCAAAGTAGGCATCTGGCACTGTGATCGCCTGAACAACGGCGCGGCCATCGCGCGCCAGACGCTGCTTGAGCATCGCAAAGTAGCTCGGCCAGTAGCGTTCGCCCACGGCTTCGATCATCTCGATGGAGACGATATTGTCATAGGTGCCTGCGGTGTTGCGATAGTCGCAAAACTCGATTGCGGCGCGGCCATCAAGGCGGGCATCGGCATAGCCTTTTTGAGCCTTGGAGATGGTGATGCCTGTGACATTGCGGCCCTGATCGGCGGCGCGCTCGGCAAAGCTGCCCCAGCCGCAACCGACCTCAAGCACGCTTTCGCCGCCGCCAAGGCGCGAGAGGACACGGTCAAGCTTGCGGTTTTGGGCGCGGGTGAGGTCGGTGTCGCCCGAAGTGAAGAGCGCCGAAGAATAGCTCATGCCCTCGTCCAGCCAGAGCTGGTAGAATTCGTTGCCCGTGTCGTAGTGCGAGCGGATGTTGCGCGCCGCGCCTTTGACAGAATTGGCCCGCAGCAAGCGGTCCACGGCGCGGAACTTGAGCGTGTTCCAGCGGTTTGGATAAGCAAACGGCTCAAGCGTGGCGAGATTGGAAATCGCCACACGGCCCAGCGCCTCAATCGACGGCGTGGTCCAGAGACCCGCGACATAGGTTTCGCCGAGGCCGACATCGCCGCGCGCGGCAATGGCGGCTATGGCAGACCAGTCGCGGATCACCATTTCGGCGGCATCGCCTGTGCCGTTGCCAAAGCTGTGGCGGTGGCCCTCGGGCGTGACGACTTCAAGCGCGCCATCATCAATCTGGGCGCAGGTGTCGAGAAAGTCATGCGCAATGCGGCGTGTGATAAAGCCCATCAGCTTACCTCTTCTTCTGGTGGCAAAGGACGGCGACGGAACGGCGCGCCTTTGATGTAAAGTTTGACTGCTTGCCAGTGAATCAGCGCAAGCGCCCGCAGCGGCCCGAACGGGCGACGCAGGGCTGCGCCCAAGATGCGCCTGTTGGAGAGCGGCGCACGCGGCCCGAAGAGCGTGGCAATCAGCCCCTCCTCGCCGTTTTCATGCGCGATACGGATCGAGATACGCTCTGCCGTGATATCAAAGTTGAACTGGTAGATGCCCTGCACCTCCTGAAAGGGCGAGACGTGAAATATCTTTTCTGCCACGATCCTGTCTTCACGGCGGATCGGGGCAAAGCCTTCTCGCTTGCACAGATAGCTGTGACGGTCGCCCATGGTGTTGCTGACTTCGGCAATCACGGCGACCAGATCTGCGCCCCTATAAGCCAGCCAGAAACTCACAGGGTTGAACACATAGCCCAGAAAGCTCGGCTGCGTCAGAAGCCGGATACGGCCAGTCTTTAGCCCCGCTGCGGCGAAAACCTCTTGCGCCCACGCCAGCCCCTTGCCCTGTTTGGGCGGGCCGCCATGGTTTTTGTCGTGCACCGAGGCAAGATTGAACGCATTGCGCGAAAACAGCGCGACCTTTGACGGCGCTTCAGGGTCGATCAACACATAGTCGACACTGTAGCGAAAAGCGTTGTGAACATTGCCACGGCGCGCATGGGTCGTGGCACCGGCGATATGTTCGGCTCCGCCCGTCATACACTCACCCGCTCAATCTCGCGCGCGACACGCACCGCGCTGGCAAAGCCGTCTTCGTGAAAACCGTTGCGCAGCCATGCGCCCGCAAACCATGTATTGCGTGTGCCCTGCATCTGTTTGATCTCTTGCTGCGCCTTGAGAGCGGGGCCGTCAAAAACAGGGTGGCGGAAGCTCTTCTGATCATAGATCAACTCGTCGCGCACAGGCGAATAAGGGTTGAGCGAGACAAACAGCGGGTCTGTCTCGGGAATATTCTGCAAGCGGTTCATCCAGTAGGTCACGCCGATAGAGGGCGCGTCGACATTGCCGTCTGCCTTATAAATCCAGCTTGACCAGCAGGCCTTGCGCTTGGGCATCTGCGCGGTGTCACGGTGCAAGACCATCTGGTTGTCCTGATAGCCGACAGCCGAGAGAAGCCGCGTCTCCTCGGCGCTCGGATCGGCCAGAAGTGCGAGCGCCTCGTCGGAGTGACAGGCCATAATGACCTGATCAAACTCTGCTGTGCCGCCCTCGGCCTTGATCATGACGCGCCCCGCCTCCCGCTTGACCGCGGTGATCGGCGCGCTGGTGCGCAGTGTGACACCCGTGGCGCGCAAGTGGCGCTCAAGGCGGGTGACGTATTCAATCGAGCCGCCCGAGACCGTATACCACTGGTGTGGCTGCGTGGCGGTGAGCAGCGCGTGATTGGAGAAGAAGCGCACCAGCGATTTGGCGGGAAAGGCGCGGATGTCTTGTGTGGGGCTTGACCAGATCGCGCCACAGATCGGCATCAGGTAATAGCGCTCAAACCATGTCCCAAGGCCAAGCTCGCGCACCAGCTCGCCGATTGTCATATCATCAGAAGTGGCCGTGGCTTCGGCGCGGGCATTGAAGCGCAGGATATCGCGGATCATCCGCAAATATCCGGGCCGTAGCGCATTGCGGCGCTGGCCAAACACACTCTTGAGCGTTTGCAGCCCGTATTCCACGCGCCCGTTGTCAATCGTGGCACCAAAGCTCATATTTGACTTTTCGACAGGCACATCCAGATCATGAAACATCCGCGTAAGATGCGGATAGTTCACATAATTGAAGACAATAAACCCTGTATCAACAGGCTGATCGCCGTTGAGACCCGCAAGCTTGGTGCGGGCATGGCCGCCCAGACGCGGCGCAGCTTCGTAGAGTGTGACGTCGTGCTGCGGCGCAAGCTTATAGGCTGCGCTCATGCCGGAAATTCCGCCGCCAACAATGGCAATGCGCTGGCGCTTCTGAGGGGGGGCATCAAATGACATGGAAACTCCGCTTGGATTTGAGCAGGTTACGCCCTGAACGGCGCAACAGATCATTTTTGCTTACGATATATGATCTGACCGCCAACCGCCCGCGTAAAAGACATATGTTGAGCTTTGAAACAGAACCAGATCTTGCGCCTGCCCCCGTGATCGCTAGGGTGGCGGCCGAGCAAATTATTCATTCTTTTCAAGGCAAACCAAAGTTGAACCCTTACTCTGAAGAGACCCGCCTTATGCTGGCTGTGCGCGACAACCGCGACAAGAGAGCCTTCGGGAAGCTGTTTGACCACTTCGGCCCGAGGCTGAAGGGGGTTGCCATGCGCTCGGGCCTCAGCTCGGGACAAGCCGAAGACATGGTGCAAGATGTGATGCTGACGCTGTGGCGCAAGGCGCATCTGTTTGATCCGACCCGCGCCCAGGTTTCGAGCTGGCTCTACCAGATTGCGCGCAACCGCCAGATCGACATTCTGCGCAAAGAAAACCGCCCGATGCCTGAGGCGCTCAAAGCCGAAAGCGAAGCGACAGAGGAAAGCGCCGCCGACTCGCTGGCGCTTGATCAGGAGGTCAGCGCGCTCAAACAGGCGCTCGCCAAGCTCAAGCCGGCGCAGCGCGAGATGGTCGAAAAGGCCTATCTCGGCGAGCTGTCGCACACAGATATAGAAGCCGAAACGGGCCTGCCACTGGGGACAATCAAATCGCGCATCAGGCTCGGCCTCGAAAAACTGCGCCACGAACTGGACGGAATACGCAAGTCATGACCATCAAACATCATATCCCCGATGCCCTGATGCTGGAATATGCCAGCGGGCGCATGGCCGAACCTTTCGCCCTTGTCGTCGCGACACATATCTCGCTCTGCGACGAGTGCCGCGCACGCCTGGCCGCGCATGAAATGGCCGGTGGCGCCGTAATGGAAGCCCATGAGGGCGCCGATCTGTCAGGCGGCTTGCGCGAGAACGTCATGGCGCAGCTCGATGACGCCGTAGAAGACGCGCCCGTCTACGAGCGCTCCAGCATTTTTCCCGCCCCCGTCATGGAGGCGCTCAAAGGCCGCCCGCCAAAGTGGAAGCCCTTGGGCCGCGGCGTGCGCCAATCGATCCTGCGCCACGGCAAGTCAGGCTCGGTGCGCCTGCTTTATATTCCACCGGGGCTTGATATGCCCGACCACTCCCACGGCGGGCTTGAGCTGACACTTGTGTTGCAAGGGGCCTTCAGCGATGAGGGCGGGCGCTTTGGGGTTGGCGATGTCGAGGTCGCAGACGACCACGTCGAGCACAAACCCGTGGCCGCCAAAGGCGAGGCCTGCATCTGCCTTGCCGCCACAGACGCGGCCCTGAAATTCAACGCCTTTATTCCAAAGCTCTTCCAGCCGATCTTCCGCATCTAGGGATTCCTCTTTCCAGAAATATCCCAGGGGGTCTGGGGGACTGGTCCCCCAGCTTGGCCTGTGGTCTGGGGGACTGGTCCCCCAGACGGTCGGATTGTGCGAAGCACAATTCGAAGTCTCAATAAGCAGAACGTGACCTGTTCCGCGAAAGCTTGCTTAGAAACGCGCCAATAAATATCCCCGTCTGGATCAGGATAATCGTCGGCGCAGGCGCGCTGTCGATGAAAAAGCTCGCGTAAACCCCGAGCAAGGACGAGCCAAAGCACACCAGAACCGACACCCAAAGCATGGTGCGAAACTCGCGCACCAGCAAAAACGCAATCGCGCCAGGCGCAATCAAAAGGCCAATCGCGAGGATCAAACCCACCGCCGACAGCGTGGCGACAATGGTGGCCGAAAGGGCAACCAACAGGCCGTAGTGCAGCCAGATCACAGGCAGCCCCGAGGCCTGCGCTTGCGCGGGGTCAAAGGCGTGCAAGAGCAGGTCTTTCCATTTGATCAGAAGCGCGGCGGACACAAGGGCCGCGATAGCTGCTGTGGTCCAAAGCTCTTGGGGCGAGATTCCGAGCATATTGCCAAAAAGAATATGGTCCAGATGCGCGTTTGTCTCCACGCCAACATAGAGCACAATCCCAAGGCCAAACATCCCCGAGAACACCACGCCCATAACGGTGTCCTGCTTCACACGGCTGTTCTCGCTCAGATAGCCCGTGGCCAGCGCACAGACCATGCCCGCAAAGAACGCGCCCAAAATCAGCGGCGCGCCAAGGATGTATGCCAGCACAATGCCCGGCAGAACCGCATGGCTCACAGCATCCCCCATCAGCGCCCAGCCCTTGAGCACGAGAAAGCAGCTCAAAAGCGCCGTCGGCACAGAGATCAGCGCGACAATGAGAAAGGCCGTTTGCATGAACGGGAACTGGAACGGGAGAAGAAGCTCGCTCATGGCTGCGCCCCCTCCAGAGCTTGCCGCGCCATACGGCGTGCTGCAAGGCGGCCATGCTTGGGCGCAAAGACAAAGGCGAGGAGGAAGAGCGTGGTTTGCAAACACACAATGATGCCGCCTGTGGCCCCGTCAAGAAAGTAGCTGACGTAAGCGCCAAGGAAGCTGGTCAGCGTGCCAATGGCGACAGAGGTCAGGATGAGCCGTGGGAAGCGGTCACACAGAAGATAGGCCGTGGCCCCGGGCGTCACCACCAAGGCAATGACCAGAAACGCACCGACAGTTTGCATGGCTGCGACAACAGACGCCGAGAGCAAAATAAAGAACACAGCCTTGAGCCGCGCAGGGTGTAGCCCGATCGAGCGGGCGTGGCTTTCGTCAAAAAACGTCACCATCAGGTCTTTCCATTTCGCCAGAAGCACCGCGAGGGTGACGCCGCCGATCAGCGCCAGTTGCAATGTGTCTTCCGGCGTGATGGCGAGGATATTGCCCATGGTGATGCTTTGCAGATCAATGCTGACAGGCGAGATCGAAACAATGAAGAGGCCAAGCCCGAAGAAGCTTGTAAAGATCAGGCCGATGATCACATCTGTCTTGAGGCCCGAGCGCTCTGTGAGAAAGAGCATGGCCCCCGCCGCAAGCCCGCCCGCAAGGAAAGCCCCCAGCGCAAAGGGCAAGCCGAGCATATAGGCCCCCGCCACCCCC
>P_2C_Liq_3_UnCtyDRAFT_100141_pt1 | contig 21376 bp, 23 predicted proteins | sample Pon2CUnioCityCA_3_FD_9720 | JGI IMG/M metagenome (IMG submission 9720)
AAATCACTTGTACGTTAGCTTTACTGTATAGCTGTAACCCATCTTCCATAGAAAATATGGCAGAGTTAAGTGAAAATCCAGATGTTATATCAATTCCTGTCGGATTTGATTTTAGCACACACCAAAAAGTAACCATCAATATTGTTGAAACTGCAGATTATGCAAAATACGATGTATACGCATATTCTGATGAAACACTTGATGATTCTGAAATTTTAGATAGATTAATTTTTTCAGGCATTCCAAGCAACGGAGTGTTAAAACAAACAATTAACGTACCTACATACTATAATAAGGTGTATATCCGCAGAAATGAAGGGCCAAATGCATCTACAATATTAAAAGATATTGTGAATCAAGAAGTAAACTTCAGTTCATCCGAAGCTAAAGGTAGCGGAAAATCTACAGCTAATAAAAACTCAGAGCACACAGATACAGATGGAGATGGTATTTTTGATCAAGATGATGCATATCCGAATGATCCAAAAATAGCTTTTGAATATTTTACGCCAAGCAAAGATGGATTTGGTACACTTGCTTTTGAAGATTCATGGCCAGCAAGTGGGGACTATGATTTTAATGATATCGCTCTAAGATATAAGGTAACTACTTTTTTAAATGCTGATAATTTAGCTATTGGTTTTGATTTTACTTATTTAATTCTTTCAAATAGAGCTGGTAATTATAACGGTTTGGGATTTGAAATGGAAGGGATAGCTCCTTCTCAAATTGAGAGTGTTACTGGTTATCTTAAAAAATCATTGGATATCATAAACCTAAATCCAAATGGCACAGAAGCAGGGCAAGAGAATGCTGTTATTATTTTAACAGACGCCATACGTAATACTAGAGTTGGTTATGATTTTATACAGAGGACTGTTTCAATTAAATTTGTAAATCCCATAAGTACATCAGACTTAGGTGTTGCTCCTTTTAACCCTTTTTTAATAAAAAATTTAGCTTATCATGGTGAAATTATTGGTGCAGCAGTAAGACATCGTGAGATTCACTTACCAAATATGAAGCGAACTAGTTTGGGTCTCATCACTCCATCTGAGGCAAATCAGAATAGTAACGACGATCCTTTTGGAATTTATATCTCCGAAGATGGTTACCCATGGGGACTAAGTATAATTGAAGACAAATTAAATGATACAAATTATTTTAAGATTCCTAAAGATAGAAGTAATATATCTAAAGCTTATACAAACTTTAAAAATTGGGCCGAAACTGGAGGTTCTGAGTATAAAAATTGGTATACGAATAAACTAGGTTATAGAAATGAATCGTTATTACAAGAATAGCCACTAGCCTATTTCAGTTTAAGTATTCAAATAAATTCTCCGAGGTAAAACCTTGGGAATTTATTTTTAAACGCGATCACAATCCAGCATATTGCAATGAAAAAGATCGAAAAAAGAATAGGACCATAATCATTACAATCTTGTATTAAAACGATTTTATTAAAACACCTTTTTTTGCTTTCTGTTTTAACATAGATTTTAATATCTCATCAACAGCATCAGGATCTAATTTTAGTAAGATAATAATTTATATTACAGAAATTAAAGCGAGTCCTACATGTAAAAGGTATGCCTATTCTTATAAATTATACGATACGAAAACTTTTGAGAATAAATTTCAAGAAAAACTCAGAAAACATTCTCAACTATAAGTACCATAGAAACTGGTAATGTTCGAGATGCTTTAGTTTTCTAGGGTAAATTAACTTTATTTGCGCCCAAAATCTGCAGGAATTTCTCCCCAAGCTTTGGTTTCCCATTTTAAGATTGGATTTTTGAAAGAATTATTTTTAAGCCAATTTTCAGCTCTTTTAATTAAATCTAATAACTCTTTATTAGAAGCATCAAAATGAAGATTGGTTTTGCATTTTTTTTGACGAATCCAACTCATCGCAATTTTAGAATCAGAATAAATAGGAATATTTTCTTGAGCTTTACCTTTTAAAAGTGCAATTCCGTGTACTAAAGCTAAAAATTCACCGATATTATTAGTCCCTTTTTGATAAGGCCCTTTTCTAAAAATTTCTTTTTTATTATGAGTTAAAACACCTCTATATTCCATTTTTCCAGGATTACCTGCGCAAGCTGCATCTACTGCAATACTTTCTAAAATAGGAGTTCCGTATTTTGCTTTTTCTGATGACGATAGAACAGGTACCTTGGTATTCTTACCTTTATAATCCTCATATTTTTTTGTTGATGCAATTTCTGCCTCATCTAGGTTAGAAAACGATTTGTATTCAGCCCCTTCAAAACCATCAATTTGTCGCTTACAGACGTTCCAAGAAGTAAAAACCCCTGTTTTTCTCCCCTTCCAAACAACATAAAACTTTTTTTTAGGCATTTTTAGATAAAATAACTGCTTCAATGACTTTAGGAAAATGCTCTTGCTCTAAAATATGAATTTTACTTGCAATAGATTCTGGGGTATCATCATCAGTTAGCGTTGTTTTTGCTTGAAAAATGATTGCTCCCTCATCATAATTTTCATTTACATAATGAATTGTAATACCCGTTTGCGTTTCTTTATTTGCAGCAACAGCATTATGAACATTCATACCATACATTCCTTTTCCACCATATTTAGGCAATAAAGCAGGATGTATATTGATAATTTTATCTGGAAAAGCTTCGATAATTTTAGCAGGAATTCGCCATAAAAAACCAGCCAAAATAATATAATCTGCTTCTTCTTTTAAGAGATTTAAAATAAAATCTGAACCAATAAAATCGTTTTTATTAAACAGTAAGGTACTGATATTTAAATTTTTACACCGATCAAAAACCTTGGCACGTTCATTGTTACACAACACTTTAGTAACCTTAGCGGTTTTAGTATGATTAAAAAAATTTATAATGTTCTCTGCGTTCGATCCAGAACCAGAAGCAAAAACAACAATACGCTTCATAACTACATTTCTAAGCTACAAAAAAAAGAATAATTATTAACAATTGATGGTTTTATAAGTAGATTAATTTTTTTTCTTTACTTTTAACCGTCATTTTTGGGACAAAAATTAGTTATAAATATAAAGATTCGTATTTTTGCCCCGATTTAAATTTTAAAAAACAAAAAAATTATGTCAGACATTGCATCAAGAGTAAAAGCTATTATCGTAGACAAATTAGGCGTAGACGATAATGAAGTAACAACAGAAGCTAGCTTCACAAACGATTTAGGAGCAGATTCTTTAGATACTGTTGAGTTAATTATGGAATTCGAAAAAGAATTCGATATTCAAATTCCAGACGACCAAGCAGAAAACATAGGTACAGTAGGTCAAGCAGTTAGCTATATAGAAGAAGCAAAAAAGTAATATTTATATGCAATTAAAACGAGTTGTAGTCACTGGACTTGGCGCATTAACGCCTATTGGTAATAATATTGAAGAATATTGGAACGCTTTAGTTAACGGAGTTAGCGGAGCAGCACCTATCACACACTTTGATGCTGCCAAGTTCAAAACTCGTTTTGCATGTGAATTGAAAGATTTTACGGTTACAGATTTCATAAACAGAAAAGACGCCCGTAAAATGGATAAATTTACGCAGTATGCAATGGTAGCTTCTGATGAAGCTATTGTAGATTCTGCTTTAGATTTAGACAAAATTAACAAATTGCGCGTAGGTGTAATTTGGGGAGCAGGAATTGGCGGATTAGAAACGTTTCAAGAAGAAGCCATCAACTTTGGTGCTGGCGATGGAACTCCAAGATTTAATCCTTTCTTTATCCCAAAAATGATTGCAGACATTGCTCCAGGAAATATCTCCATCAAAAATGGATTTATGGGACCAAATTATACAACGGTATCTGCCTGTGCATCATCTGCAAATGCAATGATTGATGCCTTGAATTATATTCGATTAGGCTATTGTGATGTTATTATTACTGGTGGTTCTGAAGCTGCTATAACTCAAGCTGGTGTTGGTGGTTTTAATGCTATGAAAGCATTATCTGAAAGAAATGACGATTATAAAACCGCTTCAAGACCTTTTGATGCAGAACGTGATGGTTTTGTTTTAGGTGAAGGCGCAGGTGCCATAGTTTTAGAAGAGTATGAGCATGCTAAAGCTAGAGGCGCAAAAATTTACGCTGAAGTAATTGGTGGTGGTATGTCTTCGGACGCCTATCATATGACAGCTCCACATCCAGAAGGAATTGGTGTAATTGCAGTAATGAAAAACTGTTTAGAAAATTCAGGAATAAAACCAGAAGATGTAGACCATATTAACACCCATGGTACTTCTACTCCACTTGGTGATGTGGCAGAATTAAAAGCCATTTCTGAAGTTTTTGGTGATCATGCTAAAAACATCAATATCAACTCTACAAAATCAATGACAGGTCATTTATTAGGTGCTGCAGGTGCTATTGAGTCTATTGCTTCTATTTTAGCAATGAAACACGGTATTGTACCTCCTACAATAAATCACACTGTAATAGATGAAAATATTAATTCAGAATTAAATCTTACGCTAAATAAAGCTCAAAAAAGAGAAGTTAAAATAGCGATGAGTAATACCTTTGGTTTTGGTGGTCATAACGCATGTGTAGCCTTTAAAAAGATAGAGGAATAATTATCAGATGAATCTTATTCGAAAAATAGTTCAAAGACCTCCTAAAAACAAAAAGGATAAGGCTTTATACTATGAATTAAAAGAACTTCTTAATTTTTCGCCAAGAAACCTAAACAAATATAAAAAAGCATTTACACACAGATCCGTTCAAATCTCTGATAAAAAAGGCAATCCAATAAATTATGAACGTTTAGAATTTTTAGGCGATTCAATTTTAGGTTCTGTAATTGCCGCTTATCTATATAAAAAAGTACCCTCAGGTTCTGAAGGTTATCTTACAAAAATGCGGTCTAAAATTGTAAGTAGAGAGCATTTAAACGAATTAGGCAAGGATTTAAATCTTATTCGATTTATAAATAGCAACGTAGATGAAGCCAATGTTGGCGATAACATTCATGGTAACATCTTTGAAGCGTTAGTAGGTGCCATTTACTTNGATAAAGGATACAANTATGCTCAAAAATTTATTTTCGAAAATGTAATATTACCTTATGTTGATATTGCAAAACTAGAAGGAAAAATTACAAGTTATAAAGGTTTAATCATAGAATGGTGCCAAAAACAAAAGAAAAAATACAAATTTGACACCTACGAAGATACTGGAAACGACCCTATAAAGCACTTTAGTGTTAAAATTAGTATAGATGGAGCACAGATAGCTAAAGGAAGGGCAACTTCTAAGAAAAAAGCAGAAGAGCAAGCCTCCAAAAGAGTCTATTATGCGTTTCAAAACCAAATTTCTACGAGTTAAACACGATAACGTTTTCGTTAAAATAACTTTAGAACTCATAAACAATTAGTAAATTAGCGCAATTAAAGATGAATAAAAGCTAACTTCTATTTATGCAAATTCACTCATTAGGCCTTGATATTTCTGAAGATGAATATTCGTTAATCGGAATTCATACCACTTTAGAAGATTTTAAACTCGCCTATTTATTGAATAAAAAATTAGGAACGCACTTTTATAGATCTAAAGAAGATTTAAGTTATGAAAAATTGAAAAAACAAGCCTCTTTTTCAATTTTTAATTATTCAAATTTAAAATATGATTTCGAATGGTTTTTAATAGCAAATAGTTCAAAAATAGAAAATCAAACAGCGTCTCATGAGCTTCTATTAACCTCAGAAACGAAGACGTATTTAATTCCGGAAAAGAAAAAAGTAGATTTTTTTATAAAAATTATAGGAAATGTACAGTACAGTTTTATTGCAGAAACTGTACATAAAATCAAAACAATAGATCAAGTAATTACTTCTTATGCAATAGATAAGAACACATTAAAATCGAAAGATTTTTTAATATTTTAAAATATGCCACATAACAATAAGACAAAAATAGTAGCAACCTTAGGACCTGCAATAAATACTAAAGAGAAAATGAAAGAACTAGCTATAGCTGGTGTTAACGTGTTTAGAATAAACTTTTCTCACGCTAATTATGATATTGTAAAACAAAACATAGACAGAATTAGAGAAATTAATAAAGAAAATGGTTTTAACATTGCCATTCTTGCAGATTTACAAGGCCCAAAACTTAGAGTTGGGGTAATGGAAGATGGCGTAGAGTTACAAGATGGCGATACTTTTACATTTACTACAGAAAAATGTATAGGTACTAAAGAAAAAGCATTCATGACTTACCAACGTTTTCCTAAAGATGTCAAAGTAGGAGAACATATTTTAGTTGATGACGGTAAATTAATGTTTAAAGTCGAATCTACCAACAAAGTAAATGAGGTGGTAGTTAAGGTAATTGTNGGCGGTCCTTTAAAATCTAAAAAAGGAGTTAACCTACCAAACACTGCAATATCTTTACCTGCATTAACAGAAAAAGATATGGAAGATGCTGTCTTCGCTATTGGCCAAGAAGTAGATTGGATTGCGTTATCTTTTGTAAGAACGCCAGAAGATTTAAGAATGTTACGCGATTTAATTGCACAACATTCAGAATATCGTATTCCTGTAATTGCAAAAATCGAAAAACCAGAAGCCGTTAAAAACTTAGATGCATTAATACCATATTGTGATGGATTAATGGTTGCTCGTGGAGATTTAGGAGTAGAAATACCTATGCAAGATGTACCTTTAATTCAAAAGAAATTAGTTCGAAGAGCTAAAAGAGCTAGAATACCTGTAATTATTGCAACACAAATGATGGAAACAATGATCGATAACCCTGTACCTACAAGAGCAGAGGTAAACGATGTTGCCAATTCTATTATGGATGGGGCAGATGCAGTTATGCTTTCTGGAGAAACTTCTGTAGGGAAACACCCTTTAAAAGTTATTCAAAAAATGTCTGAAATTATTAGGAGTGTAGAAAACTCTAGAATGATTAAAGTACCACAAGAAGCACCACATATTAGAACCAACAGATTTATTACAAAATCTATCTGTCATCACGCAGCAATGATGGCAAATCATACAGATGCAGCAGCTATTTCTACCCTAACAAATAGTGGATATACAGCTTTTCAGATTTCTTCTTGGAGACCGAGAACTCACGTTTTGGCTTTTTCTACTGAAAAAAGAATTTTAGGAAAACTAAATTTACTTTGGGGAGTAAGAGCCTTTTTTTATGATAAAAATTTCTCTACAGATGATACTGTTGAAGATATTAATAGAATAATAAAAGAAAAAGGATTTGTAAAGGCAGGAGATTTAGTAATTAACTTAGCATCTATGCCAGCAGAAGCTAGAGGAATGGTAAATACCTTACGTGTTTCTGAAATTGAATAAATATTCTAAAATACTAAAAAAAGCGTTTTGAGATTTCAAAACGCTTTTTTTTATGCAGAAAACTCATTATTACATCTTAAATTTTTTACTGATAATAATAGCATCGTTCGTAACAAATGGCATTGGCATCATTTCTTCTGATCTTGGGTTCATAGAAAAATTAGGATTCGTTAATAAATCGTAAGAAATTTCATTTACAATAAAATCTAATTCGTGTGTGGCATCCACAGTAAAAGAAAGGATTAACTCTTTATCTGAATTTGCCATATGATATATTAAAAAAGTTCCGTTTTTAATAGTATAATTTTTTCCTTTTAAAACTAAAGCATCATTTACTTTAAATTGTTTAAACGTGATTTTATTTTTAGTGATAAACTCAAACTTATTTATTTTTCTATTCGGTTTAATTACCAATTCTAAAAAACGATTTTCACCAATAATAGTGTCCATATCAATCAACATATCAGATGATAAGACATTTCTATTGGTCGTTTTTTTATGATACGTAAAACGGGTATTGTATTTGCTTTTTGTTTCTGCATTTGCAATGCTTCCTTTAATAGCACTTGCATCAAAAATTTGTTTTGTGTACTTATCTAAAGTAGTGTTGTAAGTAGCAAAATAAGCCGTTTTATCAACATCATTCTGAATATAAACGATGCTATTCGGTTTTTTATGATCCACAGAAAAACCGCTAGTATAAGAGGCATAACCAAAGAAAATTAGTGCTAAAATTCCACTTAACCTCATTAGCCATTTGGCTTTCTTTTGATGAAAACTAAGCACCATCAACCCAAAAATGAATGCCAGTAATACACCACTAATAAAAAGGTTTTTTAAGCCCAACCCACTGGAAACATTTTTATAAACGGAGCAAAAATATAAATAGTTGGTATTGATAAAATGGTAAACAAAATGCGCTTTGAACGCGCTTCTAAATCCATATGAAGCAGGGTTTCTCTATCCAAACGTTCGTAGGTATATTGGGCTGTATGATAATCGAAATGATCGCCGATAAAAGCAAAATTGAATCCGTTGATATTGGCATCTTCTCTAAAAACGGTTAAATCGGTATCGTTAGGTAATTTTTTATAAATGCTATACATTAACGAATTTGCTGCAGGAAAATTGGGTTTTGCCGCTAAAAACTCAGTTAATAATGTGCTGTTTTTTCCATTGGTTTCCATCAACATATAACTTGGACCTCCACTTCCTCTAGCTTCGAAATTTAAAACCAAGCCAACATCTTTTGACCAAGGATGCCCATCAACAAAAGCCTGAGCACCAAGTAAACCGATTTCTTCTGCATCAGAAATTAAAATAATAATATCGTTTTTAGGAGTTTCATTTTTTGCTAAATAGGCTCTAATTCCTTCTAAAATGGTAACCACACCAGAACCGGCATCACTTGCACCTTTAGATGAATGCGGATTAGCATCGTAATGCGTTAGCAACAATAAAGCTTTACCGTCTTCTGAGCCTTTAATTCTGGTTAAAATATTTTCTGTGGTAGTTGCCGCAATCCATCCTTTTTTTAGTGTAGTTTGAGTTCGGGCTTGAATTTCAGTTTCTAACCCCATTTTCTGCAAAGCATCAACAATATAGTTTTGCACTTCCTTATGTTCTTTAGTACCAACATAATGCGCTTTATCACTAATATTTTTAAGGTGATGTAACGCATTGTCTAGAGAAAATTCGGTTTTTGAAGTCGTTTTTTTATGAGATAGACTAGGTTTTAAATCAGAAAAACTCCAATAGGCAATGCCTAAAATAATAAGTACAGATAGTATGGATGAAAATCTTTTCATTGAATACATAAATTTTTATAAAAGTAAGCAATAAAAAAAACTTAGCAGATTTGTTGGATAGAAGAGAAAAAACACTAAATTTAAACACATTAAAACGAAACAATTATGGGAATTAAAAGCTTTCAAGGAAAAAGAGATGAATCTCAAGGAAAAGATGAAGAACAAATCTTAGTTACTGATTACATGACCACAAAGTTAATTACATTTAGGGCAGAAGATTCTTTGGACCACGTAATTAGCCAATTAATAAAATTTAAAATTTCTGGTGGGCCTGTTGTAAATGATAATAACGAATTGATTGGTATTATTTCTGAAACCGATTGCATAAAACATATTTCTGAAAGTAAATACTATAATATGCCTTCTGACACCAACAACACTGTTGGTAAATATATGGTTACTGATGTTGATACGATTGATAAGAATATGAACATTTTTGATGCTGCGTTTAAGTTTATTAGTTCGCACAGACGTAGATTTCCAGTGATTGAAAACGGAAAACTAATTGGGCAATTAAGCCAAAAAGATGTTTTAAAAGCGGCTATTAATATTAAAGGAAATACTTGGTAATGCTTTAAAATCTCTTTTTTGAGGGTATGTTTGGTACATCTGTAATAACGAGTTTCTGTTGATCAGAACTTTCTAATTCGACAATTTTAGAATAGTTAAAGCCTTCTATTTTTTCGGTTAATGTTTTCCATTTTACGATACCAGCCACTGTAATTTCTTCTCCAATTTCTATGAGACCTTCTACATAACGCAGTTGTTTATTAAGTCCTAAAAAACCCGTGCTTTTAATATTGTAGTGCTCTAGCAATTTATCGAATTTTAGAGAAGCGTCATTAAAAGTACCAGAAGAAGTTTTGCTATCTATAACCAAATAGCTAAGATAATTTCTTGGATTTTGAGATGGCTTTACCATCACATAATCGCCATCTTTTTCTATAAAAAATTCTTGCACTTTTTCTTCTTTAACCAGAGTTTTCCACTTAGAATGTTTCCCTGATTTCTTTTTCTGTTCGATTGTTATACAATAAAAAACACATTTTCGTTTGCTGTAAGGCGCAATTAAGGGTGCTTTTATATGAAGTGCTTTTCCTGTAATTTTCGAGAATTCATTTGTTTTTAAACTGCCAATTCTTTTCATGGGTAGGTTAGAAAGTGCTCTAATTACTTTTTGTTTTGAACTAAAATAATAAGAAAAAACACCTATTAAAATAATAACAGAAACAAATATAATTGGTATGATTAAAGATTCAGAGAACAAAAACATCAAAAAAATTTAGTGCACTAATAAGTAGAATTTTATTTACAATTGTTACAACTTAATCGCGTTTAATCAACAGAAAAGTTTCATTTTCTAACCCCAAATAACCTTGATCATAAATATAAAAATACGTATTTCCCGTTTTTGTTTTATAGATTGATGTAAAAAATTGAAAATCGAAACCTTTATCATATAATTTACTTCTAGTTACTTTGGTTTTACCAGAAACATTTAATTCGGTTAAAATTTTATAATTTTTTCTCAGTCGATTATTGATGTTACGAATTAGGTTTTTACTGTCTTTATTTACTTTATTATTGTACGAATTTCTGCAATAATCAGAACAGAATTTTTTATCAATTCTACCTTTTACAATTTCATTACATTCTAAACATATTCTATTTCCCATAATTTTCTTTTTTAAGGTGATACCAATTCACTTTTACATCTTCATACTTAAATTCGTTAATAAATTGTAATCCTATTTTTGATAATATTTTATTAGAACCAATATTTTCTATGTCAGCAGCACCATAAATAGTTTCATAATTCATTACCTTAAAACCATATGCTAAACAAGCAATGGCAGACTCTAAACCGTATCCTTTTTTCCAATATTTTGGAATTAATCGATAGCCGATATCTATAAAGTTTTGAAATCCATTTAAAGCTTCTTTTTCACCTGAATTCAGTTTTAAACCAGACCAACCAATAAAATCCCCAGTCGATTTTTCAATGGCTGCAAAACGTCCAATTCCTCGTTTTTTGTATTGTTCTTTTATAAAGTGAATATTCTCTAAAGCTTCTTTTTTAGTTTTTATAGGATTATTTCCTAAATATTGATGTACTTGTTTATTCGAATCTAATTCAAACAATCCATCAACATCATTTTCTTGAATTTCTCTGAGAATAAGCCTTTCCGTTTCTAAATAAAATTTCATAGATGTCAAATTTAATAAAAATTATCCATTTACAAACGACTACAAATATTTACAACCGAAAGTAATTGTTTTGTAACCGAATAAAACTTGTATGGTGTTTCATCTTTGCCGTGTCAAAACGAATTGACAAAAACAAATTATAAACTAGCACTGAGCATAAACGAGGTGTTTAAAAAAAACTTATCTTATGAATACGTTAAGAAACAAAGTACAATTAATTGGTAGATTGGGTCAAGATCCAGAAATCGTAACTTTTAAAGATGGCAACAAAATGGCTAAATTTTCTTTAGCTACAGATGATAGTTACAAAGACAAGCAAGGCAACAAAGTAGAGCGCGCTTATTGGCACAACATTGTTATTACTGGTGGATTGGTTAAAGTAGTAGAAAACTATGTAAATAAAGGCCAAGAAATTGCAGTAGAAGGCAAATTAACCAACAGATCTTACGATGCTAAAGGTGGAGAAAAAAGGTATGTTACTGAAATTTTAGTAAATGAATTGTTACTATTGGGAGGAAAATAGTTTGTTAAAAGTGTTTTTAAATACTAAAGTCTGTTTTTTAAAGCAGACTTTTTTTGTTAAAAGAATCAGAAAAAATGATCATTTCTCGCAAACGCAAAAAATCAATCGCATTTTTTTGTAACTTACAGTTTCTAATTTAAAAACGCCTTCTAATGCCAAACTATACACTAAATATAAACGGAGAACAACGAGTAGTAACTGCAGATGAAGATACACCTCTACTATGGATTTTAAGAGATGAACTCAATTTGGTAGGTACAAAATTTGGCTGTGGCATTGCACAATGTGGCGCTTGCACTGTTCATATAGATGGCGCTGCGGCTAGAAGCTGTCAAATTCAAGTTAGTGTGTTAAGTGATATAAAAATAACAACTATAGAAGGTTTGTCAGATGATGGAAAACATCCAGTACAAGAAGCTTGGAAGGAAATTGATGTACCACAATGTGGATACTGCCAAGCAGGACAAATTATGACAGCGTCTGCTTTTTTAGCTGAAAATAACAACCCTTCAACAGAAGAAATTAGACAAGCAATGCATGGCAATATTTGTAGATGTGCCTCTTACAATAGAATTGAAAAAGCGGTTCAAGTGGCTGCATCTAAATTATCTTAACCCATCTAAAACTAGAAGAAATGAAATCTCAATTGCATACAAATTTTAGTAGAAGAAATTTTTTAAAAACTTCTGTTTTAGCGAGTGGCGGCTTATTAATTGGCTTTAACTTTTTACAAGCTTGTAAACCTGAAGCCAAAATGCCAGTAGACATAGCTAGCTTAAACTTTAACGATTTTAATGCGTTTATTAAAATTTCTGATGATGGTTATGTAACGCTCTTTTCTCCAAATCCTGAAATTGGACAAGGTGTAAAAACCGCAATGCCAATGATTATTGCAGAAGAATTAGATGTAGACTGGAGCAAAGTAAATGTAGTACAAGGTGCTTTAGATACTAAAAACTTTACAAGACAAGTGGCTGGTGGCAGCCAATCTATTAGAAGTGGTTGGGATGCTTTACGTCAAACAGGTGCCACTGCAAAACAAATGCTTATTAATGCTGCTGCTGTAAAATGGAATGTAGATGCAGCAACTTGTAAAGCATCAAAAGGAATAATTACCAACGCCAATGGAGACCAATTAGGTTATGGAGCTGTAGTTAAAGAAGCTGCTGCTTTACCAATTCCTGAAGATGTAAAACTTAAAGAAACAAAAGAATACACCATTATTGGCAAAGATGCCATTAATGTTGATATGGATAAAATTATTACTGGAAAACCTTTATTTGGGTTAGATTACAAGGCAGATAATATGGTTATCGCTTCTGTATTAAGACCTCCTGCTTTTGGGCAAAGTTTACTCGATTTTGATGATAGCAAGGCAAAAGCCGTAAATGGTGTTACTGATGTGATAAAATTTGGGGATAAAATAGCAGTTTTAGCCAATTCAACTTGGGCGGCTATGAAAGGTAAAAAAGCATTAACTGCAACTTGGAAAGATAATAAACCGGAAAGCACCGAAAATCACGATACTATTTTAACCGAAATTTTAGACGGCAATAAATTTGATACAAGGCGCGAAGATGGGAATGTAAAACAAGCTTTTGCAAAGGCAGACAAGATTATTGAACGAACCTACCACTCTCCTTTTTTACCACACAATTGTTTAGAACCTATGAACTTTTATGCAGATGTTACTGAAGATAAAGTGCATTTGGTTGGGCCTATTCAAACTCCACAATGGACAGTAAGTAAAGTAGCAAAGTTATTAGATAGAAAAGTAGAAGATATTCATTGCGAAATGACACGAATGGGTGGTGGTTTTGGGAGACGTTTGTATGGCGATTTTGCCCTAGAAGCTGCAGAAATTTCCAGTATAGCTAAAAAACCTATAAAAGTTATTTTTTCTAGAGAAGATGATATGACTGCTGGAACCTACAGACCAGCCATAAAATACAGAATTAAAGCCGCTTTAAAAGATGGTGCAGTAACTGCATATTACTTAAAAGAAGCTGCCATTAATGGCAATATGTATGGATTAATTCCGAATTTTTTTCCTGCGGGTTGTATTCCTAATTTTAAAGTAGATACCGCTAATTATAAAAGTAACATTACAACTGGTGCCTGGAGAGCACCGTACACCAATTTTTTAGCCTATGCAGAGCAATCTTTCTTTGATGAGTTGGCTACTGAATTAGGTATAGATACCATTCAATTGCGTTTAAATTTATTACAAAATGTAAAAGGTACTACTGATAAAAAAATAGAATATTCTGGTCAAAGAATGGAAGATACTATTAAATTGGTAAGAGAAAAAGCCAATTGGGGTAATGTATCAGCAGGCGTACATCAAGGTTTTGCTGCTTATTACAGTCATAATACACACGTTGCAGAAGTTGCAGATATTGTTCTAAAAGATGGTTTACCTGTAATTAAAAAAGTAACAGTTGCAGTAGATTGCGGAATTTTAGTAAACCCAACAGGTGCCAAAAACCAAGTAGAAGGTGGTGTTTTAGACGGAATTGGGCACGCAATGTATGCTGATTTTTCTTTTAAAGACGGCAAACCTGAATATCAAAATTTTGATAAATACAGATTAATCAGAATGCAAGAAACACCACAAGTAGCGGTTCATTTTGTGCAAAATGATAAAAAACCAACTGGTTTGGGAGAACCTGGCTTACCACCAGCTGGTGGTGCAGTTGCAAATGCTATTCATGCTGCTTTAGGAAAACGTTTATATAGTCAACCCTTTATAAATCAACTTAAAAAAGAGAGTATTTTAGGGTAATTGTATCGCATCACTTTAAGGCTTTAATTCGTGTTTTGTAAGTGATAAAAGTCATTCTTTTATCATATTTTCAATCCTAATTTTGTCTTCTAATTTAAGGCATAATAATGGACAATAAACACCCATATATTGGTAAGCAACTCAACTATTTAAAAAATTTAACAGCTATTGAAAAGAAAACGCTGTTTGACTCTTCGACCTTAATTAAACTAAAAAAAGACCAAGTTGTTTTTTTAGAAAAAGAACGTTTAAAAGAGCTCTATTCAATTCATAAGGGTGCTTGTAAATTTACTTTTATTGATGATAAAGGTAAGGTTCATATCACCAAAATATTGGGCAAAGGAGACGTAATGGGCAGGCGTTCTATTATTACAAACAAAGGTGCTTTGGTAACGGCCACAGCAATTTCAGATACCATAATTTATTCCTTAAACAAAAAAAATATGTTGCAAAGTTTACGAAATAACAATAAATTTTGTCAAGATGTTTTAAAAGGTTTTATTACTGATGCAGAAGATGAAACTGAAAAAATTTCTTACTTTGAAAATAGTAGAAAATTAAAAATAAGATTGGCAGGTTTATTACTGTATCTATCGAAAAAATTTGGAACAGAAAAAAAAGGATGGCTTAACATATCACTAAAAAGAAAAGATATGGCACTTATTTTAGGAACCACAAGTGAATATATTATTTCTTTATTAAGCGATTTTAAAGATAAAAACTACCTCAATCTGCAACGCGATAAAATAAAAATAAATTCAACTGAAGCTTTAATCGCGTTGATAAACTCGAAATAAATTTACTGAACCTATAAATTTATAGGTTCTATTTTTTTTTAGCCATTATATTTGTGTAAGTCTTAATTATATAGATTTATGGCACATAATGAGCATCAAAAGCGTTGTGAAAATTGCATAGTAAGGCAGTTTAATAATTTGAGTGCCTTAAATAAAGATGAGCTAAAATTAGTTTCTGACGCAAAAGTTTCCAAAAAAATTAAAAAAGGTGAAATTATTTTTGAAGAAGGCGAGAAACTAAATGGTGTTTTTTGTGTACGCGATGGCGTTTCTAAAGTTTCTAAACTGAGCTCTAATGGTAGAGATCAAATTATAAAACTGGTTACTAAGGGAGAGGTTTTGGGACAAAGTTCAATTATATCTGAAGAAACTTCAAAATTAAGAGCAACTGCTGTAAATGATATGGAAGTTTGTTTTATCCCAAAAGAAAAAATTGCAATACCCTTAAAAGATAATCCAAAGTTTACCATGAGTGTTTTAAAAACGATGGTTAAAGATTTAAACGAATCTAACCAAAGCATTCTTAGACTTTCTCAAAAAAATGTAAAGCAAAGAATTGGGCAAGCTTTATTGTATATTCAAAAAAATTATGGTGAAGATGAAGAAGGGTTTTTAAAACTAAATTTATCTCGTGAAGATTTAGCAAATGTTGTAGGAACAGCCGTAGAAACCTGTATCAGAAATATTTCTTTTTTTAAAAAAGAGGGCTACATTAAACAATCTAAAAAAAGAATAGCTATTATTGATAGCAAAAGATTAGAACGTTTTATAGAAGACTTTGATTATTAAAAACACTATTTCTGCTAATTATTTCTAAATGTGACATATATCATTTTTTTAGGCTGATTTTGACATTAATTTTACAGTTGTAAAACACTATGAAATGACCACAACTGTAATCATAAAGAATTTAAGATGCGATGATTGTAAAAAGACAGTTGTTGCAGCAATTGAAAAATTTAAAGGAATTACTAATTTTGACATAGATATTACTACAGGTAGTTTAAGTTTAGAGTATAGAAGCCATAATGCAATGGAAGGCTTGCGCTTTTACTTATCACAAATTGGACATCCGATAACTGAAGATATAAGCCTCATTAAAAACAGGAAAAACGACAGAGATTATATCCCTTACGAACATAAGCTTTAAATTTATTCTCTTCTTAATTTTTAATTAACTTTTAGCGCAATAAAAAAATCTGCTTTTNAAAAAAACAGATTCCTTTAATAAAACGCTAACTACTATTTTATTGTTTTGCGTCTTCAATAGCTTGTTGCTGCATTTTTTCATTAGGCACAATTGCTACATTTACACGTCTATTTTTCGCTCTTCCTTCTGCTGTACTATTATCGTATTTTGGCTGTGTTTCTCCATACCAAAGTGTTTCAAATCTTGTACTTGCTATACCATCACTAATTAAATAATTAGTAACCGATTTTGCTCTTTTTTCTGATAGCATTAAATTGTAATCATCTTTTCCTGAGCTATCTGTATGCCCAACAACTAAAATTTTTGTGTCTGTAAATTCCATAAAAACTTTTGCCAATTTATCTAAAGTTTCTTTCGATTTTGTATTGATGTTAGATTTATTCGTATCAAAATAAACACCACTATTTTCATCAAAAGTAACTACAATACCATCATCTACACGTTCCACAACTGCACCAGGAATTTCGGTTTCAATTTTTTTGGCTTGTTCGTCCATTTTTTTTCCAATAAGCACTCCTGCTCCACCACCAAGAACACCCCCAATTACTGCACCAAGTTTACCGTTTTTTCCATTACCTAGATTATTACCAATAATAGCACCTAGCAAAGCACCTCCAGCAGCACCAATTACAGTGCCTTTCTGTTTATTATTTGCATTTTTGGTAGCTTCACAGTTGGTAAAAGTAAATGTAATGGCAAAAGCTAAAACTATTGCATAAATATTTCTTTTTGATTTTTTCATTATGTTTATTGTTTTACAAAATTCATGTTAATTAAAAAAGGAGTACCGTTTACATTTATCTTTTGTCTCCAAAGCATTGTTGTTTCTGTCAATTCTTTTAAATCGATTCTATAACCCAAATTGCCTTCATTATTCTTAGGTTTTAACATAAAGTCGAAGTATCCTGAAACTGGATCAACCTCTTGTATTACAAAAATAAAATCTCTTTCTCCAGTATTACAATCTGTATCGTTTATGGTATAAATCCCTGAATTATTATTTGGTACAAACTTCCAAGAACTACCTTCTAAACAGTCTTTTGTGGTATCATTAAAAAAGGTAACATTATATTCTCCTGTTTTACTGAAGGTAATATTGGTTAATGTCCAGTTTCCTTTAATAATTTTATGCTTCGATTTTATGTTTTTTGATGCTCCGCAAGAAAACAAAGAAATCGTTAAAAATAATATAATTAGTTTTTTCATAAATATTGGTTTCGTATACTACAAAGTAAGCTTAAAAATAATTGTTTTATGAACTCTTTTGATAAAAATTGTACCTTATTTAAAAATAAAAGAATTACCAAAAAAAAGTATTCTGGTAATTCCTCATAAATAACTATTGAGGGACAATTTGATTTTTTGTTAGGATTACAAAAGTAATAGACAAACCTATTTTACACATATATTTTCGTCAAAGCGAATTTGAAGTTCTTTAAATTAAAGTAAATTATCGTTAAAAGTAAATTTCTTGGGCTAATCTAAAGGTATTGGCGTGAGCTTCTACAATAACTCTAATATCTTTAGAATAGCCACCACCCATAGAACACATGATTGGTATGTTTAAATCGAAACACGTTTGCAAAACAAATCGATCGCGCTCTTTACAACCTTCAATAGTTAATGCTAGTTTTCCTAATTTATCGGTTTCTATAACATCTACTCCACATAAATAATAGATAAAATCGGGCTTTTCTTGGCTGATCAGCTTTGGTAACGTTTCTTTTAAAATTGATAAATAAACATCGTCTTCAGTATCATTTTCTAAAGCGATATCTACATCACTTTTTTCTTTTAAAAACGGATAATTACCTTTTCCGTGCATAGAAAAGGTGAAAACTGAATTATCATTTCTAAAAATTTGGGAGGTCCCATTTCCTTGATGTACATCTAAATCAACAATGAACACTTTACCTACTAACCCTTTATTTTGTAAATATTTAGCCCCAATTGCTTGGTCATTTAGCATACAAAAAGCTTCTCCTCGATCTGAAAAAGCGTGATGTGTGCCACCAGCAATGTTCATTGCAATTCCGTTTTGTAGCGCAAATTCACTTGCCTTCATTGTACCATCTGCAATAATCATTTCGCGTTCTATCAAAACTTCAGACAATGGAAAACCTATTTTTCTTGCCGCTTTTTGGTTTAGAGTGATGTTTAATAAATCGAAAAAATACACTGGATCATGAACGGTAAAAAAATGCTTGTTATTGGGAATTTCTGGTTCAAAGAAGTTTTCGGGCTTACAAGTTCCTTCGTACAACAATTGTTGTGGCAACAAATCATATTTTTCCATCGGGAAACGATGCCCTTCTTTTAAAGGATGATTATATATAGGGTGATGTGCAATTTTTAGCATTAACTTACCTGCTGTCCGTTTTTAACCACCTTTTCAGGTTCAACAAAAGCTAATTTTCCATCTGGAGTGTCTGTCATTAAAATCATTCCTTGACTTTCTACGCCACGTATTTTTCTTGGTGCTAAATTAACTAACACAGCAACTTGCTGACCAATAACTTCTTCAGGAGAAAAGCTTTCTGCAATTCCAGAAACTATGGTTCTTGTATCGATACCAACATCAACCTTTAACTTTAAAAGCTTTTTGGTTTTTGCTACTTTCTCTGCTTCTAAAATGGTTCCAATTCTGATGTCTAATTTGGTAAAATCATCAAATTCAATCGTTTCTTTTTGAGGTTCTAAAACTTTATTTTCTTGCTCATTTGCAATTTTTGTAGCTGCTAATTTTTCTAATTGCGCATCAATGGTTTTGTCTTCAATTTTAGAAAATAATAATTCTGCTTTGTTAATTTGATGGTTTTCAGGGATTAATATATCATTTTCAGTGATATCTTTCCAAGTGAGATTTCTTGACTGCGCTCTAGATGACAAATTCAAGATAGCTTTTAATTTTGCTGATGTAAAAGGCAAAAAGGGTTCAGAAACTACGGCTAATGCTGCAGAAATTTGTAGCGCAACAAACATAACTGTTTTTACACGTTCTTCATCAACCTTAATTAATTTCCAAGGTTCTTCGTCTGCCAAATACTTGTTTCCAAGTCTTGCCAAATTCATTAATTCTTGAGAGGCTTCTCGAAATCTGTATCTTTCAATTGATTTTCCAATTACATTTGGAAACTCTTTTACAGCTGCTAAAACATCTTCATCTACTTCTGTAAAATCGCTTGGTGCTGGCACAATTCCTTGGTAATATTTGTTGGTTAAAACAACAACTCTATTGATAAAATTTCCAAAAATAGCCACCAATTCGTTGTTGTTTTTAGCTTGAAAATCTTTCCACGTAAAATCGTTGTCTTTACTTTCTGGAGCATTTGCAGTTAAAGTATAACGTAAAACATCTTGCTGATTTGGAAAATCTTCTAAATACTCGTGCAACCAAACTGCCCAATTTTTAGAGGTTGATAATTTATTGCCTTCTAAATTTAAGAATTCATTGGCTGGTACATTATCAGGCAAAATATAATCGCCGTGTGCTTTTAACATCGATGGAAAAATAATGCAGTGAAAAACAATATTATCTTTCCCTATAAAATGCACCAGTTTGGTATCGTCTTTTTTCCAATAATCTTCCCAATTTTTCCCTTCTTTGGCTGCCCATTCTTTGGTAGATGAAATATAACCAATTGGCGCATCAAACCAAACATATAGTACTTTTCCTTCTGCACCTTCTACAGGTACAGGAATACCCCAATCTAAATCTCTAGTTACAGCTCTTGGGCGTAAACCATCATCTACCCAACTTTTTACTTGACCATAAACATTTGGTTTCCAATCTTTTTTATGGCCTTTTAAAATCCATTCGCGTAAAAAATCTTCGTGTTTGTCTAAAGGTAAAAACCAGTGCTTTGTTTCTTTAACGGTTGGCACATTTCCAGTAATTGCCGATTTTGGGTTGATTAAATCTGTTGCATTGTGAGACGTACCACAGTTTTCACATTGGTCTCCATAACTTTCTTCGAAACCACATTTTGGGCAAGTGCCTACCACAAATCTGTCTGCCAAAAACTGATTGGCTTCTGCATCATACAATTGTGCTGAAACTTCTTCAACAAATTCGCCATCATTATATAGTTTCGTAAAAAATTCTGAGGCAGTTTCATGATGAACTTTTGCAGAAGTTCTTGAATAATTATCAAAAGAAATACCAAAATCTTCGAAAGATTTTTTTATGATTGTATGGTATTTATCGATAATATTCTGAGGGGAAACGCCTTCTTTTTTAGCGCGCATAGGAATTGCAACTCCATGTTCATCTGAACCAGAAATGTAAGCAACATCTTTACCCATTCCTCTTAAATAACGTGCATAAATATCTGCTGGCACATACACACCTGCCAAATGCCCAATATGAATTGGCCCATTTGTATAAGGCAAAGCTGCTGTAATTGTATATCTTTTTGGAGTACTCATCCTATTTCTCTTAATTTTATGGACTGATTTTTGAAGTGCAAAAGTACGAAAAACAAGGTTTTAAAAACCATTGAAAATTGATACATTTACGTAAAGAAGATTTATAGATTATTAGAAACAAGAAACAAGACGCATTTTGAATATTAAATTACCTTTTATATTTTTTTTACTGATGATTTTTTCATCGATAAAAGCTCAAGAAAAATTAAAAACTCCACCTTATTTAAGGTCAGGAGATACGATTGCCATTGTTGCGCCAGCAGGCATTTTAAAA
>P_2C_Liq_3_UnCtyDRAFT_100143_pt1 | contig 21366 bp, 18 predicted proteins | sample Pon2CUnioCityCA_3_FD_9720 | JGI IMG/M metagenome (IMG submission 9720)
GATTTATTTGATAAATTGTTTGTTGACGGCATTCACCTAGTAACCAAACTAAGAAAGAATATGAAGAAAAAAGCACTCGATTTTATGGATAAAATTTATCTCAGAAAAAGAGCAATTATAGAATCTGTAAACGATGTGCTAAAAAATACTTGCCAAATAGAACATTCTAGACATCGCTCTTTTGATAATTTTTTAGGAAATTTAATAGCAGGTTTAACAGCTTATTCTTTTCTTGAGAAGAAACCTAGTATTAAAATCCAAAGATTTTTACCTAATATTGGAATAAGTTAAGTCGAACTCACGTTATTTAAGGTAATGGTGCCAAAAATAGTTGGTAATTTTGATTAAAATTATTTTTATATTATGGCATTAATCTGAAGAGGAAATAAGCGCTGCTGAGGAGCAACTTATTAGCGATAAGATTAATCTTATACAGTAATGAAAGGACTTTTAACGAAGTCCTTTTTTGATTACTGGTAAGTTTATAGCTAAAAAAAACCTACGCTCTGTTTTTAAGGAATAAATACCACATTATATATTGCTTTCTGTGTTTGTAAGATAAGCCTCTATGTATGTTTAAATGTCCTTTCATATGACCAAAAAAAGATTCAATAGAATTGGTTGATTTAGGTGTTTTTGGATTGTCTAAATAGTGAAACATATTTGGCAACGCTCTTTTAATAGTCATAAAAGATCTTCTAACCATTTTATGAGTATACCAATATCTTTCTGTTTCTAAATTGTAGCTTTTTTGGTTGATATATTCTCTATATTCTTGATACCATTTATCCAAACTTAATAACCACAAACTTAACTCATAATGTGACGTTATTAAATGCATTTTAGAGCTAATTTGCTTTAAATCATAACCAGCTAAACTTTTAGGTCTATTGGTCAACCATATTCTACAATCTCTTTGTATATGAACTAAACAACGTTGTAGTTTAGCGTCTGGTAACACTTCTCTTACCGCTTTTAATATAGATTTGTGTCCGTCAGAAGTAACGCTTTCTATTTGAACGCCAAGTTTTAAAAGATTCTCTAAATCTTCTTTAATTTCTGAATAATTTTCAGCATCTGAAAAACGATAAAGTTGTGTGAATTTAATGGTGGCATCTCTATATAAAACTAAACAAATACCATTGCTAAAATAAGTACCATCAATAAGGAGATTGACCTTCTCAGAAGGATAAACAGATAGAATTGGAGGCTTAGAAAGGTAATCGTTGAAATATCGTTTAAGCGTTCTTATCGAATAATTACTTTCTTCGGATAATTGTAGCATTGTTCTTCTTCCTATAATCCATTTTTCAAACCAAATAAATCGGTTTGAATCTGTAACAGATTTGTTTTTAGAGGTGAAAAGTAAACCACAATTTTTGCATTTAAATCTTTGTTTTCCTTGTTGTTTTCCCCATTTAATTGTGTCAAGATTTTGACAACCCCAACAACGCTTTTTTTTGATGTTTTCATACTACAAAAAAAGTTTATTGAAACCAGTTTCAATAAACTTTTCTTAAATCCATTGGTAATAACCCTTTCAAAGGTTTTTACCAACTATTTTTGGCTATTAGACCTATNTTTAAAGTAGATAAAAGCCAAGGCAAAGCTACTCGAAATACGATCGATATTCTTAGGTATCCATATTCTACTTGCCTTGAAAATGTTAGAATAACGCAACAACAAACTTAAGATTTAACAGCATAAATTTTAAGCTTAAAAAAAGTAAATCCCGGTAAAAAAGTTGCTGATTTTGTTAAAAATAGAATTATCTTTTAATAATTTTATCATTCTTAATGATTTTATTTCCTTTTTTTATGGTATAGTAGTATACACCAGCCTTAATGCCACTAATATCGATTTCAAAATTAGAAGTACTTAATTCAAAAACACCTATTGTTTGTCCTATAGGATTAAAAAGTACAAACTCTAAAGAAGAATCTTTAGAAATTGAATTCAATTTAAATTTAAGTACTCCATTTGTAGGATTTGGGTACACTACTATTTTTTCATCAATAAAAGGAACATCTTCATTAGAAAGTGTTTTTTGAGAACTTGAAGACCAATTGTTAGCAACATTATTATCTAAATTGATGTTATTTAGCTGTAAATAAGCGCCCAAACCATCTGCATTTGTTGGCCAAGGTGCATCATCATTATAAGTTACTTCGTCAATAGTGTTACCAAAGGCATCTGCCAATCTAATGGTATAAGAATTATTACTTAAGCTTCTGTGAAATTCATCAAAAGGAACAATTCCATAATAAGCTTCAAATGCATTTGCATCATTGCATAAAAATATCTTTTGTTGCGCTAAAATAGAACTATTGGCGGGAAATTGATAGGAAATCCCTAGTTCTGAAATATAGATACCTGTTAAATCTATAGTTTGATTAGAATTGTTGGTAATCTCAATAAACTCCAGATCTTTACTAGAAAAATCGCCTTCTTCTAAAGGATGATAATTAATTTTAGTAATCACTAAATTTGGCGTTGAAATGGATGTACAATTGGCAGCAGATCTCATCGCATTACTAATCCAATTGATACGATTTTTAATCCAGTTTTTCATCGCCGAAATATTGTTAGCTTGGTCAGCTACAGTGCCCCACCTTTGTTGTTCTCTTGTTTGAGATTCGCTTAATAAGTTTATATATGTATCGATTTTGTTTGCTATGGTATTGTAATGTAAAGGACCATTAACAGCAGTTAATTGAAACCAACGTTTTGCCCAATAACACTTAAAAGTAGGATCTAAAAATAAATCTTTCCAAAATTTAGGGCCTGTATTTTCATAATCAAATTGCCATACATTATAAAAACTTCTATCAAATCCCCAAAGAAATAAATCATTTCCATAAGTAAGATTATAATCCCAAACTGGTCCGGCTCTTAGTTTACCTCCTTTATCTTGATGAAAATAGGTGCTAAATTGATAAGCATCTGCATTAGAAGCAATTTCTGCAATAATCATATAATCAATAAAGCTAGGAACATCAATAATTGAGGGGTAACCATTACTTATTGATGCATTTCTGGAGCTTGATTTCGCTGCTAAATCATTAAAAACTTGGGCAATATAGGTAGCCTGTTGGTTTGTAATATCTTCAGAACTAGGGTTGTCGTGCAAAAATTCGGTAAACCAGCCATTATGATTTGGCATCGTCCATGCAACAGGATCTCCACCTGTGGTTTTATCGGCTTTCATCAAATAGCCGCCTGTTATTGCTCTGGGAGTATTGTCTGTATTTGTTAATTTTTTTATATTTACTCTATCAGAATCAATTTTAATTTTTTCGGTTAAAATAAAAACGCCCTTATAGTTGTCGTTAATAATAACTTCTACATATCGTACTCTTGGGGCATAGTTTCCCATTTCTGCTGCTAATGTGTATGATAGGTAATCTCTTATCATAGAAGTATCAAAAGCCAAGGGATTTAAAACCCAGTCATTTTCTGATGGCATTTCTAATAAACTAACATTATTGTTAGAGTTGTCTTCTAAAATAGTTTCGAAGCCATAAGGTTTTTTGTCTAAGTCTTGAGAACTGCTACCTCGTAATTCTATTCCTATTTTACCATTATAGTTTAGAAAGTTTGTGTTATTTGCATCTGTAATATAATTGCGACTTCCATCTGGCCTATAAATAAGTTTCATTGTAGCCAAAACCTTAGGGTCATCAGCAATAACGCGAGGTAATCTAGTAGCAGGATTAATAGCTGTATTAATAATTAATATAGGTAAGTTGCTATTGTTAAGAATAGTTTGTTGTGCAAAAAGAATTGAAGAAAACAATAGCAATGCTAATTGGTACAATGTTTTTATGCTATTCATAGTGTTATTCATCTGAAGTTATTCTAGGTTTCTTAAACAAATAGTATTTTTTATAATTGCTATTACTTTTCTTTTAAATCGTTTTTTACTTGAATAACAAAACAAGTTTATACTTAAGTTAACAATAACGTTCTAATTTAGGGTATTTTTTCAATTTTAGCAAAAAAAACTTACTAAATATTAATATTTAGTAAGGTTTTAAGTTCAAAATAATAAGAGGAGAATGTTAACCTTTTACTTTATTTTTAAATTGATCGAATTTATCAGTTTCTAGTTTTGGCCAACTGTTATTAGAAACATCAACATCTGCTGTTTCAAAATCTGGATCTACGGTAAAACTTTTAATTTCTTGAGTAGAAGAAAATATCCTTTTTACAGTCGTATCATCTTTCATCCAAATTTGCGCAGGGAATGTTTGTTTTTCAGTAGTACCATCAGCATAGGTTAATTGAACTATTAATGGCATAACTAATCCTCCTGGTTTTTCAAATTCTACAGAGTAAATATAGCTTGGTATTGCATTACCTTCTTCTACGTATTTATCCATAGCATTAGGGTTAGCATCTTCTTTTTTATCGGTAATGTATACTAAATCTCCTAAATTATCAAAATACTGCTTGTATTGTTCTTTTAATTGTGCCACTCTTTCGCTTGGCTTATCTGTTAAATATAATGGTTTAACAGTTTTAATACCTATATCTGTTACGTCTGTAGTATAAAACCAACCTCTAAAAAACCAGTCTAAATCCATAGCAGATGCATCTTCCATAGATCTAAAGAAATCTTCTGGTGTTGGGTGCTTAAACATCCATCTTTGAGAATAGGTTCTAAAAGCGTGGTCAAATAATTCAGGTCCCATAATTGTTTTACGTAAAATATATAGACCAGCTGCTGGCTTTGAGTATGCATTTGGGCCAAATTGTTTTACATAGTCTCCTTGAGACATGATAGGAGAGATGTTACTTTGATCTCCACCCATATATCTTGTAATATTTTTTGCAGGGTTAGAAGCAAATAATTCTGGATCATACACGTCCTCAGCTAAAATTTCTACGAAAGAGTTTAAACCTTCGTCCATCCAAGTCCATTGTCTTTCGTCAGAATTTACAATCATTGGAAAAAAATTATGTCCAACTTCGTGGATAATTACTCCTAACATTCCTTTTTTAGTTCTATCTGAATAGGTTCCATCAGGATTTGGTCTACCAAAGTTGAAACAAATCATTGGGTATTCCATTCCTTGTCTTTCTGAATGTACAGAAACTGCTTTAGGATAAGGATAATCGAATGTTAATTTAGAATATTCTATTAAAGTCGTTGCAACCGCTCTGGTAGAATGTTCTTCCCATAAAGGATTTCCTTCTTTCGGATATAAAGAGGTAGCCATTACCGTTTTTCCATTAATGTCTACGGCCATTGCATCCCAAATATATTTTCTAGAAGTTGCAAAAGCAAAATCTCTTACTTTTTCTGCTTTAAACTTCCAAGTTTTTGTGCCTGTTGCACGTCCTTTTTCTGCTTTTTCTGCTTCTTCTTGCGTTACAATTAAAACAGGATTATCAAAAGTTTTTCTTGCTTGATCAAAACGCTTACGTTGTTCTTTTGTTAAAACTTCTTTTTCGTTTTGTAAAGCACCTGTAGCTTCTACAATATGATCTGAGGGTACAGTTAAATTTACTTCGTAATCTCCAAATTCTAAAGCAAATTCAGAGCGCCCCCAGAATTGCATATTTTGCCATCCTTCAACATTGTTATACACGGCTAACCTTGGAAAGAATTGTGCAATGGTATAGTTGTTATTTCCATCAGGAAAAGTTTCTAAACCAGAACGTCCACCATCTTTATTAATGTCGTTTATTTTATAATTCCATTGAATACGAAACTTAAAGTTTTCACCCGGAGCTAATGGATTTGGTAAATTAATACGCATCATAGTTCTGTTGATGAAATGTGATAATGGTTTACCATTACTCTCTACTTTTTCGATATTAAATCCAAAACCTTTGCCTTCTTTTAAGTAAGTGCTTTTAAAATTTTCTGGAGTTAAAAAAGCAGATGCACCCTCAGATTTTGCTAGAGGCGTTTTAGAGTCGTCCGCTCTCATGTTTTGGTCTAATTGTACCCATAAATATTCTAAATTATCTTTAGAATTGTTGTAATAAGTGATGTTTTCATCACCATAAATTTTATTGGTGCTTTCCTCTAAACGAATGTCCATTACATAATCCACTTTTTGTTGGGTATATTGATGGCCTGGAGCACCAGAAGCTGTGTGCTGATCGTTTGGAGTAGCCAAAACATCTTTCATTTGTCTAAATTTGTTTTGGTCTGTGTGTCCTTGCTGCGTTTTCTTTTCTTCTTTTTTTTCTTGAGCAATAGTTGCTGTTGTAATAAAGAATAATGAAAATACGAATAAAGAAATTTGTTTCATTTGATATGATTTGAATTTAATCGTTAAATTTAATAATAAGAATGTAAAATGATAAAAAAAATATTGAATTTTAACAAACCTTTATTAAAAAAAAAAGGACTGTCTTTTCAGACAGCCTCTTTTGCTTATTCTATAGTAAAAGTTAACCTTTTACTTTGGCTTTAAATTTATCGAACTGGTTTGCTTTTTCTTTTGGAAAGCTATTATTTNAAGTATCTACATCTGCAGTTTCTAAATCGGGATCTATTGTAATACTTTCAATTTGTTTTGATGAAGAAAANACTTTAGTAACTTCTTTATCATTGTATCTCCAAATTTGAGCAGGATATGTTTTTTTNTCTTTTGTNCCATCGTTGTANGTAAATTCTACAATAATTGGCATTACNAAACCTCCTGGTTTTTCGTANGTAATTTCATAATGGTATTTCTTGTGATTTTTTGNAAAACCTAATCCTTCTGAGGTATCTTCTATAAATTCTACATCATTTTCACCTTCTTGGGTGCTGTATTTTTTTACACCTTTAATACCGATGTCAGTTACATCTGTGGTGTAAAACCAACCTCTCCAAAACCAATCTAAATCAATACCAGAGGCATCTTCCATTGTTCTAAAGAAATCTGCTGGAGATGGGCGTTTAAACATCCATCTTTGCGAATAGGTTTTAAAGGCGTGGTCAAATAATTCTTTACCCATAATGGTTTCTCTTAAAATCCAAAGTGCTGTTGCAGGTTTGCCATAAGCGTTATTTCCAAACTCATATACGTTGTCTCCTTTAGACATTATTGGTGCAATTGTAGATTGATCACCAGACATATATTTTACAATATTTTTAGGATATCCTCTAGTAATCGGGAAATCTTTGTCATAATCTAATTCTGCTAACATTTCCATATACGAGTTTAAACCTTCGTCCATCCAAGTCCATTGTCTTTCATCAGAATTTACAATCATAGGGAAAAAGTTATGCCCAACTTCGTGAATGGTCACTTTTATCATTCTGTATTTTGTTCTATCAGAATACCCTCCATCTGGTAAATCTGGTCTCCCAGGATTAAAACAAATTTGTGGATATTCCATACCCATTTGTCCATCAACAGAAATTGCTTTGTGGTATGGATAATCGAACGTATATTTAGAATAGGTAACTAAAGTTTGTGCAGCAGCTCTGGTAGAATGATCTCCGTATAAAGGGTTTGCTTCTTTAGAATATAAAGATTCTGCCATAACAGTTCTACCATTAATATTTACAGCCATAGCATCAAAAATGAATTTTCTAGATGTAGCAAAAGCATAGTCTCTTACATTTTCTGCAAAAAATTTCCATGTTTTAGTTCCAGTAGCTTTCGTTTTTTCTATTTTTTCTGCTTCTTTTTGAGTTCTAATAATTACAGGATTATCAAAAGATTTTTGCGCTTTTTCATATCTTTTCAATTCTTTTTTAGAGAATACGTCTTTTCTGTTTTGTAATACACCAGTGGCTCCTAACATGTGGTCTTCTGGAACTGTAATGTTTACTGTAAAATCTCCAAATTCTAAGGCGAATTCGCTTCTTCCCCAAAATTGGTCATTTTGCCAGCCTTCTACATTATCATAAGCGCACATTCTTGGGTAAAATTGAGCAATTACATAATTGTTATTTCCATTTTCGGTAAAATGCTCATAACCAGACCTTCCTCCATCAGTTCTGTGATTGTTAATGTTGTACCACCAAGAAATATTGAATTTAAACGTTTCTCCAGAAGCCAATGGTTTTGGTAAATTAATACGCATCATTGTTTGGTTAATGGTATGCGATAAATCTGTACCATCCATATTAGTAACACTCATAATGTTAAAACCACCATCAAAACGTTTTTCTGGGTAATTTCTTTGAAACTTACTTTTGCTTATTTTAGTTTCAATTTCCCCAGAACTAATATCTGGTGTTTTAGAATCTGCAGCTCTCATATTTTGATCTAACTGCACCCATAAATAAGAGAGTTCATCTCTGGAGTTGTTATGATACGTAATGGTTTCTGAACCTGTAATTCTTGTTTTGGCATCGTCTAAAACAATGTCCATAACATAATCTACTTTTTGTTGCGTGTATTCTTTTCCAGGCGCACCAGAAGCAGTTCTCTCTAAATTAGGCGTTGGTAACTCTTGCTTTAATTGCCTAAATTTATTAGTGTTTGTGTGCCCTTGTTTTGTTATTTGAGCAAAGGAAGTTGCAGCAAAAACAAGCGACAACATTAAGAATCCGATTTTTTTCATTTAATATTTGTTTTGAATTAGTGAATATTTTTAATAATTGAATGTTGTATTATTTTCTTCTTTCGTTAATAAAACGCTTTTATTTTTTTTATTTAATTTACATTTTACCAAGTTCTGTTGTGTCTCAAAATGTTTTGTTAAAATTGTATTCTTTACCTCAATGTTAGTTACTTTAGGTATGTTTTCGATTTCTAAATAAAAGAAAACCAAATCGCCATCGTATTCTTTACCTATATAATTGAAGTTCTTAGGGGTTCCATTAATTTTAAACGTTAGTTTTTCTTCCAAGTACTGTTTAAAGTACATATCGTTGTTTTTGAGTTCTTTTTTTGTAGTCAATTGCAAATCGATATCATTGTCTTTATTTAAGGCGGTTTCTAAATCATCCATAAAAACATTAATAATTATTTGTACGGCTTTTGCTTCACTTTTATAATTTATTTGGGTTAAACTCAAATAATATTTGTGTGTAGAAAATGATAAAAACGGAATTATAAATAAGAGTACTGTTATTTTTTTTACTTTCATACAGATGTAAAAATCAATTATTGCGCCAAATTACTCATTTTTTATGATTTTAAGGTAAGCAACACTTTCTGATCTTAAAATTTTTATGAGTTCTAAAATTCGATTTTCTTTATGTAAATCTTCTATCCCTAAAGGATTACAATATTCTAAGAAGTGAAAATATTTTTCAATAGGAATTTTTAACTCGTCAAAGAAAAATTTTTCTCCTAATTCTGATAAGATTTTATAAGGAAAGGTTTTTTTATGTTCTAATTTTTTACGCAAAGCCCACAGACGCTCAGAATCTTTAAAAGGCATAACTACCCCTGCACCAGCACCAGCCATTGGCATTGCACCAGCCATAGTGTTTACAATAGGTGCTTTCATTTTTGTAATGGCATCTACTGTGGGGTCTATTTCAGAAAAATCTACATTAGAGAAATCCATAACCTTTCTTAATAAAGAATCTTTTACATCTCTTGGCACTTCTTTACTATCAACACCTAATCTACCCATTAAATTATGCCGTTTTAAGTCGAATTCATCTAAAGTATAAATATTTGATTTTAACAAAACTGTCAGTTCTCTTTTTTCTAAAATTTGTGTGGTAATTACAATATTTTTGAGTTTATGTTGGATAGATGAAAAACTCAGAGTATCGCCTTTAGAAACAAAAATTCGAAACAAACCTTCATCACTAGAAAAGGTACCTTGTTTTGTTTTTAGGTTGATGATATTCGCATTTTTTACGATACCTAAAGAGTCTATAACTTTACCACTAATTAATTTTCTTTTTTCTTGAGATACTAATGTGGAGGTATAAATTGATAAAACACACAATATGAGTAGTTTTTTTAGCATATAAGAACTATTCTTAATGAAAGACTGTAATTTTTGTACTAATATCTAAAATTGTTATGAGAATGTTTGTTAAAACTTAGTTTTTTATTAAACTAAGTTCGATTTTATCTTGAGGAAAGGATTTACTTTCTTTCATTAAAATACCAGTTATAACAAGATTTTCTTTTTTATTAAAGTGATTGATAATGTTTTTCTTAAAGCAATAATTTAAAAAAGGAATGATGTTTTCTTGTTTAATATTTAAATCTGTTGTAAAAAAAATCATCTGTAAAGTGTTTTCTAATTTTGGCAAGAATCTCATCTTCATAAGTCATTTTTAGCAACTGTCTTCTTCTTTTATTATTGCCATTTATAGCATTTATTAAATTATCTAAACGAACTACTGCTCCAGATCTAAAGCTAATAACTGTATGGTCTTTTTCGGTTGTTGAATTTGCATAAGGTAAGTTTAAAGTTTCAGCGTTTACAAGTGGTGGAGGCATTATTTCTGGATCGACATAAAAGATACTTTTTCGATTACCTAAAGTTATTTCTTCTAATTGGTAGGTTTTTTCTTCTAAATCAATTTTAAGGATTGCTGTGCTGAGTATCTCTTTGGTAATGGCTAATTCTTTATGTTTTAAGTTGATGTGAGAGAACACTAAAGTATCACCCAGAATAACAGGAATTTCGAAGACCCCAAAGTCGTTAGTATTTGTACCTTGATTAGAATTTTTATTTATAACGTGCACATCTGTAATAGCAGTACCATTAAAAAAAACTTTTCCTATTATGTTTTTATGTTGCTCTTGGCTAAATGCTGAGGCATAAAAAAATAAGCAATATAAAAATAGTTGATTTCTCATAGTTACAAAGAAAACAGGAACGGTTCTTAAAACTGTATTAAGACAATTGTAAAATTTTGTTAAACGAAAAAAGCATCATAAATTTTATGATGCTTTTAAGAATGTTGGTCTAGTTTTTATTTTTCTAGAACGATCAACATTGTTGTTTTAATGGCAATGCTTTGTCCGTTTTCAGTTTCAGTTTCGTTGATTTCGGCTTTTAGCATTAGTTGAGAACCGTCATAACTTTCAATGATCATATTTTGAGGTAAATTATAATCATTAGATAATAAAATATTATTTCCATTTAAAGACCATGTTGGGTTTTCTGATGCCATTGAAACAACTTCAACATATTCTTCGTCAGTCTGTGTTTGACCTCCAACTGCAACTGTAGAAACTATGGTATAATTGCCTTCTGCTATCGCTGTTTTAGGATTGTCTGTAAATAATAAGGTTAAATTAATATCTTTTGAATATGAGTTTATCGTTGCTGTTTCTGTTTGGCCATTATCGGTATAAGAAATAATAGCGTCTAAAGTTTGTTCTGTTACATTCCAAGTACCAATTAATTCATTTTCAGTAATAGATGCGTCTAAATCGTTATTTGTTTCACAACAAGAAAAAATGGCAATTACTACTAGTACTACTAGTTTTTTAAGTTTCATAATTTTTATTTTTATTGAAGTAAACGTATGATTTTTTAGTTTTATAAAAGCTATTATTTTTGAAGCTGAATAATGGCTTTACCAACTACTGTAGATGTAACCCCATTTAACGTTATCGATTTATTTACATCTGTTTCTATAGTTAAGGTATTGTTTAAGTACGAAATAACATTGATATTCATATTTTCTCCTCCTTCATTTAAACTTAAAATATTTTCATTGAGCTGCCAAGAGCTAGAGGTAGCACCAAAATTATCATTAAAGAAAATATTGTCGAAAAGAAGATCTTCTTCAATTTCTATTCCACTGAATTCTTTATAGGTTAATTGAAATACAAAATTTCCTGTCATTACAGCTGTATTTGGATTTTGCGAAAAAACTAAAGTTGAATTAAAATTTTTGCCAAAACCATTTCCTGTAAGCGTAGTAACAACAGGGTCAGTAACATTTAAAACAACGTTGTCCATTACTAAACTTTGTACAGTCCAAGATCCTATTAAATCTTGGCTTGTAATGGCTACCAAAGAAGTATTAGATACTTTACAAGAATATAATGAGGCAATTAATACCGCAACAATTAAAATTTTAGATTTCATCCTTTTTATAAATTTATAAGAGATTTTATAAGTAAAAAGCTCTTTTTTGTAAAACTACGAAATTAAATCAATTCTAACTCATAAATTTGTATTATGAAAAAAATGATGATTGCAAGTACTTCAACTGTTCACGGAAGTGGTTATTTAGACTATTTATTACCGACTTTAAGTGATTTTTTTAAGGATATAAAAACAATTCTTTTTATTCCTTATGCAAGACCTAGTGGAATTTCTTACGACGATTATACGAGTAAAGTACAAGAAGCTTTTGCTAAAATTAATATTGATGTTAAAGGCATTCATCAATTTAAACACTGTAAAGAAGCTGTGCAAAATGCCGAGGCTATTTTTACAGGTGGAGGCAATACGTTTGAGTTGGTAAATCAATTGTATAAAAATGATGTTTTAATCACATTAAAACAAGTTTTAGAAAACGGTACGCCTTATTTAGGAACGAGTGCAGGTAGCAATATTTGTGGAGTTTCTATGATGAACACCAATGATATGCCAATTGTATATCCGCCAAGTTTTACAACATTGGGTGTTATTCCTTTTAATATTAATGCACATTATTTAGATCCTAAAAAGGGCTCTACACATATGGGTGAAACCAGAGAAACTCGAATTAAAGAGTTTCACGTTTTTAACGACACGCCTGTTTTAGGTCTGCGAGAGGGGAGTTGGTTAGAAGTTTTGGAAAATGAAATTTATTTACGAGGAAAGTTGACTGCGCGATTGTTTCTGAAAGATAAAGTAGCCATAGAGTTAGAAGCTGGAAGTTTGAAGTTGGAAGCGTGAAGTAGAAGGTGAGCGAATTTGATGCTTCTTTTACTTCACGCTTATAGCTCGAAACAATAATTTAATACGTTACATAATCTACAATTTCTAATCCATAACCAATCATACCGACTCTTTTTGTTTGTGGAGTGTTGGTTAATAATTTTAATTTGCTGATGTTTAAGTCGTGCAGAATTTGAGCTCCAATACCAAAATCTCTTTGATCCATCGCAATTCCTGGGGCTTTTAATTCACCGTTTTTTTGATTTTCTTTTAAAATATGTAATCTACTCAACAAGTTTTTCGATTGATTTTGTTGATTGATAAACAAAATAGCACCTTTTTCTTCCTCATTAATCACCTTAAACATTTGATCTAACTTTTTATCTGCATCATTAGTTAACGTCCCCAAAATATCGTTATTTACTAATGTCGAATTTATACGCGTTAAAACATCGTCTTCATTTGTCCAAGTTCCTTTTGTTAAGGCAATATGAACTTGATCGTTAGTGGTTTGTTGGTAAGCTCTAAGTCTAAATTTTCCAAAACGTGTTTCGATATCAAAATCTTCTTTCTTTTCAATTAAAGAATCGTGTTCCATTCTATATGCCACTAAATCTTCTATAGAAACAATTTTGATATCGAACTTTTTAGCCACTTTTAAAAGTTGAGGTAAACGAGCCATTGTGCCATCTTCATTCATAATTTCTACAATAACACCAGCTGGTTGTAAACCTGCTAACCGTGCAAAATCTATGGCAGCTTCTGTATGGCCTGTTCTTCGTAAAACGCCACCTTCTTTTGCTTTTAAAGGAAAAATATGACCAGGTCTTGCTAAATCAAAAGGTTTGGTGTCTTTATGAATTAATGCTTGTATGGTTAATGCTCTATCTGAGGCAGAAATACCTGTAGTAACCCCTTTTCCACGTAAATCTACAGAGACTGTAAAAGCAGTTTCCATCGGGTCTGTGTTGTTGTTTACCATCATTCCTAACTCTAATTCTTTACAGCGATTTTCGGTTAATGGAGTACAAATTAAACCACGACCATGCATCGCCATAAAGTTGACCATTTCTGGAGTTATTTTTTCTGCTGCCGCCAAAAAATCGCCCTCATTTTCTCTGTTTTCATCATCAACAACAATAATTACTTTACCATTTCTAATATCATTAATGGCTTCTTCTATGGTATCTAATTTTGTTTTTTTATGTAGCGTTTGTGTTGTCATATGTTTTCCTTTTTTTTGGGAACTATTTTCTTAAACAGTTTTGTAATGGGTTGTAAAAAGGAATCGATATTAAAAATCCCTTTATCTTTTGTGGCTCTTCTTGTTAATAAAATAGCAACAGGAACCATAATTATTGCAGAAATCCAAGAGCCTAAAAATGAGGTTATGCTACTTTCTTCTGCTAAATTTTTACCAAATGTATTGGTAAAAAAATACAATACATATACTGCAATTGCTAATATCATAGGTAAACCAAAACCACCTTTTCGTATAATTGAGCCTAAAGGAGCTCCGATAAAAAAGAGGATGATACAAGATAGCGAAAATGCAATTCTGTTATAGTATTCTGTGTCGTAAAAATTAAGTACTTTACGATTGTATTTTATACTTGTTTTGTTGTTTTTTATAGAACTAAAAATACGTTCTGTTTTTGTGGCTGCAGAATTTAAAATGGTAATTTTTTCTTGTAATTCGAAATTATCGAGGATAATGCTATCTAACTTGTTGTTTTTTAAAGAATCTGGATAGTTGTAGAGTTCTTTTGCATAAGTACTTATGTAAATGTTTTTAGCGCGGATTGCTAAAATTTCATCATATTTATTTTTTAACTTAGGTATGGTATCTTTAATCTGTTTTAAAGAAATCATCATTGGGCCTGTTGAAGAGTTTATGGTATCTAATTTACCATTATCAAGAACATCACCAATATCAATATTAAATTCATATTCTTTAAATGTAGCACTCGAAGCTGCCATTTTTTTTCTTTTTTCAGCTGTTTTTGCTGATTTTGCATACTCTTCGTAATAATAACCATCGTACAAAATAAAGGTCATATATCTACTGCCTTCTTCTGTAACAATTTTACCTCTTTCTGCTGTAATTACTTTTTGATTACCTTTATTGCCTTTTAAATCATATATCAAAACCTTTTTTAAAAGATTTTCATCTTCGCCGTATTTTTCCTCAAATTTAATTTGATACCCAGGGATATCAGCATTAAAACTTCCAGGAACTAGGGCCATGGCAGGTTTTTTCTTTTTTATGTTGATATATAAATTACGCTGTTTTAAATTGGCATAAGGAAAAATGTTATTCAAAAATAAAAAGTTAATCATACTTAGCCCAATAGCTAATATACCTAAAGGTCTTACTAATCTTTGCAGCGATATCCCTGCAGATTTTGCAGCAGCAAATTCATAATTTTCGCCTAAGTTTCCTAAGGCCATTATAGAAGAAAGCAACACTCCAATTGGCAGTGCTTGCGGAATAATCATTAAAGTAGAGTAGTAGACAAATTTTAAAATAAAAATAAGACTAACACCTTTACCAGCAATATTTTCGAAGGCTTGCCATAATAATTGCATTACCAAAACAAAAAGTACAATAAGAAATGTAGCTACAAAAGGAACTAAAAAGCTCTTTAAGATGTATTTATCTAAAATCTTCATAAAAAACAAAAGTAGCATCTTAATTATAAAGATGCTACTAATTTATTGTTAATTGAATTATTTAATCAATCGTATAGTTTTGGCCCAAGTATTTTTCTTTATCAAACTTAAAAAAGTTTTCTGATAAGGCTTGATTACTTTTAAAATCGGTAATTGTAAAGCTGGTTTTAGCTCCATTTTCGCCTGTTTGTACTAATTTATAGATATGCTTTGTTTTGGCATCTATACCCAGTTCAACTTTTATGATATCAGCATCACTATCCATAGGATTTAAAGTTACGAATTGTATTTTTCTACCATTTATATTTTGTAAAGTACCCATTTCTAAGTTATACCCTTCTTTATAAAAGGTTAATAATTTAGAGGGATAAATAAAACCATCGTCATCACTAATATCTCCATCAGTAATTGAAATTTCTTTTTCTTCATTATTAATTACGTAGAGTTTTTTACCATCGTAAATAAAATTATTGCCTAAATAATTTAGGTTGTATTTTTCTCCTTGTAAGTGAATTGAACCTCTAATTGGTGGTTCATCACCTTCATTAATTCCGGCTTCTTTATTACTTAAGGTTTGACTAAAACCAAGATACATATTTTTATATGCAGACATTTTTGTTGAAACTTCATCTAATAAAGATTTTGCTTCCTCTGAGTTTTGAGAAAATGTCATACTTGTTATGCTTAAACTTAAAAATAAAAGTATCATTTTTTTCATTTCTATTGATTGTTTTCGTTTTCTAATAATTGTTCTAAAGCTATAAAATCGGCCACTAATACTTGTCTTGCTTTGCTACCCTCAAAACCACCTACAATACCAGCAGCTTCTAACTGGTCTATTAATCTACCAGCCCTATTATAGCCTAGCTTTAATTTTCTTTGTAATAAAGAGGCAGAACCTTGCTGTGCTGTAACAATAATTTCTGCAGCCTCTTTAAACAGTTTATCTCTATCTGCTATATCAATATCAATACTTGTGCCACTTTCATCATCTATATATTCTGGTAATAAATGGGCATCAGCATAGGCTTTTTGAGAGCCAATAAAATCGGTTATTTTTTCAACTTCAGGGGTATCTACAAAAGCACATTGAATTCTTTCTATATCATTACCATTTGTGTATAATAAATCTCCACGACCAATTAATTGATCTGCACCACCCGCGTCTAAAATTGTTCTAGAATCTATTTTTGAGGTAACTCTAAACGCAATTCTTGCAGGGAAATTGGCTTTTATAATTCCTGTAATTACATTTACAGAAGGTCTTTGAGTAGCTACAATTAAATGAATTCCTATAGCTCTTGCCAATTGTGCCAAACGTGCAATAGGTGTTTCTACTTCTTTACCAGCGGTCATAATTAAATCTGCAAATTCATCAATAACCAAAACAATATAAGGTAAAAATTGATGTCCTTCATTCGGATTTAATTTACGTTTTTTAAACTTTGTATTATATTCTTTAATGTTACGCACCATTGCTGCTTTTAGCAAATCGTAACGATTGTCCATTTCTATACAAAGCGAGTTTAACGTGTGTACAACTTTTGTAGTATCTGTAATAATAGCTTCATCTTCTCCTGGTAATTTTGCCAAATAATGACGCTCTATTTTATTGAATAAGGTCAATTCAACCTTTTTAGGATCTACTAAAACAAACTTAACTTCAGCAGGGTGTTTTTTATATAAAAGTGATGTTAAAACTGCATTTAAACCTACCGATTTTCCTTGTCCTGTTGCACCAGCCATTAACAAATGTGGCATTTTTGCTAAATCTACCACAAAGGTTTCGTTTGATATGGTTTTACCCAAAGCAATTGGGAGTTCCATTTGCGATTTTTGAAATTTCCTAGATGAAATGGCAGAATGCATAGAAACTGTTGTCGATTTTTTATTCGGAACTTCTATACCAATAGTTCCTTTACCCGGAATTGGCGCGATAATTCTAATTCCTAATGCAGATAAAGACAGCGCGATATCGTCCTCTAAATTTTTAATTTTTGAGATTCTAATTCCTGCTTCTGGTACAATTTCATACAAGGTAATTGTAGGCCCAACAGTTGCTTTAATTTCAGCAATACCAATTTTGTAATTATTTAACGTTTCTACAATTCTGTTTTTGTTGGCTTCTAGTTCTTCTGGATCTATAGAAATACTTTCGTTGTATTGTTTAAGTAAATTAAAGGTAGGAAAACGAAAATTAGACAATTCTAAAGTAGGGTCGAACTCCCCAAAATCTTTTAATATTTTGTCTGACAAATTCTCTGTTGATGATTCTTCTTCTCTGGCAATAGCAACATCAATCTCTACATCATTTAAATCTTCGACAGTTTCTTCTTTTTGCTGTTCAACTTTTAATTGGGTTTTAGGCTCTTTTTCAATTTGTAAAGTAAGTGCTTCTTTTTGATCTTTTACATCAGAATGTTTGGTAATGGTTGGTTTTAAATTCTCTAAAGATAATTCGAATTCTGATTTTTGTTTTTTAGTATCAACAATAGGTTCATCAATATCTTGAATTACTGTTTTTTCAATTTTACCTTCTAATTTCGCTTCTTCTTTGAGACTATTTTGAGATTCCTCTAGTTCTCTTGCTTCTCTTTTTAATCTATTTTGTTTTACTTTTTCTATAAAAGCATCAATATTTACTTTATAACGCACAATTAAATACGTTAATAATAAAAAGATTAAAACAATAATTAAACCTGTTTTACCAATAAAAGTTTGCAGGTAATTGTTTATTTCGAAACCAATTACGCCAGATAAAAGTGCATATTTTTGATGCAAAAACCCTAAGGAAATCGATAGCCAAAGCATTGCTGCTAAATTCCAATTCCAAGAAATAATAATCTGAGCGAATTTCTTTTTTATCAGAATAAAAAAGCCTGATAAAAATAGCTGAAAAGCAATTACGAATGCAGCTAAGCCAAAACCGTCGTAAATAAAAAAGTGACTTAAGTTAGCGCCAATTTTACCTAATAAGTTTTTACTTTTAATAGCTTTATCAGAAAGATGATTTAAAGTGCTTTGGTCTTCTTCCCAATTAAAGAAAAACGAAATAAAGGCAATACACAAAAAAAAAGAAAACAAAATCAAGAAAAAACCCATAATTGTTTGGGTTTGTCTTGTTTTTAAAGAAGAGAAAATACTAGGTTTTTTCTCTAAAATAGTTGTCGATTTAGAACTGCTTTGTTTCTTTTTAACCATTAAAAAAATTAAATATTTTTAAAGGGTAAATATACATATTTGATTAAAATAAAGCAGAAATTTTAGGAACATAAATAATACCAGCAATTACTAAAGATATTAATGCTGCAAAAGTTGGAGCTCCTGCAGCAATATCTTTAATTAAACCTATTTTAACATGAAAATCGGGATGCACAAAATCGGCGACTTCTTCAATTGCAGAGTTTGCAGCTTCTGCAACAAGGACTAGACCTATTGCTAAAAATTGAATAGCCCATTCAGTAAGAGAAATATCAAAATAGAAACCTAAAACTATGGCAATTAGGGCGAAAAATAATTGTGCTTTAATACTATCTTCTGTAGTAATTAAAATCCATAATCCCTTAAAAGCAAACTTTAAACTTCTAATTCTGCCTCTAATAAAACCATCTTTAGGGTTTTTCATTTTATAATGCGTTTAAAGCAGCCTCGTAATTTGGCTCGTCTACAATTTCAGGAACTTGTTCTGTATAAACTACATTTCCGTCTGCACCAATAATTACAATACATCTAGAGTGCAAGTGGGCTAGTGGTCCGTTTTCGATGGTTAATCCATAATCTGTGCCAAAACTTCCTGTTGCAAAATCAGATAACATCACTACATTTTCAATGCCTTCTGCACCACAAAAACGAGCTTGTGCAAATGGTAAATCTTTAGAAACACATAAAACAACTGTGTTTTCTAAATCTGCAGCTTTTTTATTAAACTCTCTTACAGAGGTTGCACAAGTTCCAGTATCTACACTTGGAAAAATGTTTAAAATGATGTTTTTATCTGCAAAATCAGCCAAACTTTTATGCGATAAATCTCCTGCGGTTAATGAAAAATCAGGTGCTTTGCTACCTACTTCTGGTAAACTTCCTATCGTGTTAAATGTATTTCCTTTTAATGTAATATCTGCCATCTTATATATTTTTTTATGATAATCAAAAATAGGTATTTTTATTGAAACACTTTCTTAAAAACTGTGAAGTTCATCTTAAAAAATGAATCTGTAATCTGTATCTTCGCAGTCCAAAATTCAATAACTCAGGTGAACATCACTCAATATACATCAGAATTTAAATACAATTGGAAACTAGCAGCACCTGTTATGTTAGGAATGTTAGGCCATACTTTTGTGGCTTTTGTAGACAATATTATGGTTGGGCAATTGGGTACTGCAGAATTGGCTGCAGTTTCTTTAGGAAACAGCTTTATGTTTATTGCCATGTCTATTGGTATTGGTTTTTCTACAGCAATTACGCCTTTAATTGCTGAAGCAGATTCTTCTGATAATTTAGAACAGGCAAGAGCTACCTACAAAAACGGACTTTTTTTATGCACAACGTTAGGTGTTTTGTTGTTTTTGGTTGTCTTTTTTGCAAAGCCTTTAATGCATTTAATGCAGCAACCAGAAGAAGTGGTAGCCTTGGCAATTCCGTATTTAGATTTGGTAGCGTTTTCTTTAATTCCGTTGATAATTTTTCAAGCCATTAAACAGTTTAGCGACGGAATGTCGATGACAAAATACCCAATGTATGCNACATTAATGGCAAATATTGTNAACGTAGTTTTAAATTATGTATTCATTTTTGGAAANTTCGGATTCCCAGAATTAGGTATTGTGGGTGCTGCTTATGGAACCTTAGCATCAAGAGTAATTATGGTNATTTATTTGTGGCTTTTGCTTAAAAATAAAGCACGTTCTAAACGAATTATCAGCAATTTNAAAATTTTTTCTTTNGATATTTTGATGATAAAAAAAATCATCAATTTGGGTTCTTTAAGTGCAATGCAAATGTTTTTTGAAGTCGCTATTTTTACAGCGGCGATATGGTTAAGTGGTTTGTTGGGTAAAAATCCACAGGCGGCCAATCAAATTGCCTTAAATTTATCGTCAATGACATTTATGGTGGCAATGGGTTTAAGTGTAGCTTCTATGATTAGAGTAGGCAATCAAAAAGGATTACAAAACTTTAAAGAGTTGCGAAGAATTGCATTTTCCATCTTTTTGTTGGGTGTGATTTTAGCAACCATTTTTGCACTATTTTTCTTTTCATTCCATCAAATGCTGCCTAAAATCTATGTAGATTTAAACGATACTGCAAATTATGCAGATAATATGGAGGTAATAGCTATTGCTTCAAAATTACTGTTAGCAGCGGCTATTTTTCAAATTTCAGACAGTATTCAGGTCGTTGTTTTGGGCGCTTTGCGTGGTTTACAAGATGTAAAAATTCCCACTATTTTAACTTTTATTTCGTATTGGTGTGTTGGTTTTCCGGTTTCTTACTTTTTAGGAAAAGCCAATATGTATGGTAGTTTTGGTATTTGGTTAGGTTTATTAGCAGGTTTAACTACGGCTTCTGTACTATTGTTTATTCGATTTAATAGGTTGACTTTGAGACTAATTGAAAATCAAAGGTAATTTACGTGGAGGTATTAAAAACTCTTTTTAACTTTATTGTAGAATCAATTTAAAAACCAAAAAAATATTATCTTAAATTGATAAAAACAAGGTGTTTTTTATAGGATACATAAGAATTGAATCACAAAAATTTTATTTAGCTAAATCGCATGTTATTTTCATCTAAGTGACTGAAATAGCGTAATTTTGCACCCGTAAATTTTAATAAATAATGGCTTTAGTCTAATTTATATATGTCAAATTGATAATATTTTTAAATTCATACCAAGCAGAAAAAGAAGTTGCTATCATTGCTACTGTTTTCTTT
>P_2C_Liq_3_UnCtyDRAFT_100144_pt1 | contig 21158 bp, 24 predicted proteins | sample Pon2CUnioCityCA_3_FD_9720 | JGI IMG/M metagenome (IMG submission 9720)
ATCGTATCTGCATCTTTTGCGGTGGGCTTGCCGCGTGGCTTTGAGTCGGTTGCGGGCTTACCCGCTTTTTTCACAAGCTGCTCTGTTGCCCGAACGGACAACCCCTTGCTGACGATTTCACGCGCTAGCGCCGCTGGATCATCGGCGGTGATCAACGCACGAGCATGGCCGGCTGAAAGCTGCCCTTCAGCCAAAAGCGACAAGACCGAGTCGGGCAGTGCGAGGAGGCGCATCTGGTTGGCGATGTGGCTCCGGCTTTTGCCAAGCGCTTGGGCGAGCTTTTCTTGTGTGTGGCCGAATTTTTCGATCAGCTGACGGTACCCAACAGCCTCTTCAACTGGATTGAGGTCGGCGCGTTGGATGTTTTCGATGATGGCGACTTCAAGCACCTCAACATCATCAAAATCTCTAATGATAACAGGTACTTGGTGAAGCTGGGCTTTTTGAGACGCACGCCAGCGACGCTCGCCAGCCACGATCTGGTAAACCCCGCTTTCATTGGGATGCGGGCGCACGATCAGAGGCTGGATAACACCCTTCTCACGGATCGATTCAGCCAAGTCAGCCAACGCAACAGCATCAAATGTGCGCCGCGGCTGATCGGGGTTGGGTTTAACCCGCTCAATCGGCACCATGATATCGCCGCGCGGACTTTGAACCGCGGCCTTCTCTGTCTCGGCTGGCATTTCGGCCATAAGCGCTGACAGCCCTCGTCCGAGGCCGCGTGACTTGCTCTTCTTATCGGACATGGCTGGCTCCTATCTCTTTGTTTTCGCGTTATTTTTGAGGACTTCTCTGGCAAGCGCCCGATAGGCCACTGCGCCCTTGGAATTGGGGTCATAGCTGAGTACGGGCATCGCAAATGATGGTGCTTCGCTCACGCGGACATTTCGAGGTATCAGTGTCTTAAAGACCAGATCCCCCAAATTTTCGCGGGCATCTTGCTCAACCTGCTGCGACAGGTTGTTGCGCCGGTCATACATCGTCAGAACAATGCCTTCGATACGGAGCGCAGGATTCGCTGTTTCTCGCATCTCTCGAATGGTCAGCATAAGCTGTGATAAGCCTTCAAGCGCGAAAAACTCGCTTTGCAACGGCACGAGAATAGAGTCAGCCGCAACCATCGCATTTACTGTGAGAAGGTTCAGGGATGGCGGGCAGTCAATCAGGATGTAGTCAAACCCGAAACTGTCGATGTCCGTCTGCTTGAGGGCGTCTCTCAGAAGATGACTGCGCTTTTCGTTGGAATAGAGCTCGATATCAGCCGAGCTCAGATCCACTGTTGCTGGAATGATGCTGACATTCTCAGTCTCCGTTGGGAGGATGATCTCCTCAAGAGGGGTATCCTCAAGAAGAAGGTCATAGGTGGTGTATTCACGATCTTCACGGTCTATCCCAAGGCCAGTGGAGGCGTTTCCCTGCGGATCAAGATCAACAAGCAGGACTTTCTCACCCGTTTCGGCCAGAGCGCTGCCAGATTGATCGCTGTCGTTGTCTTGCCGACACCGCCTTTTTGGTTGGCAATCGCAATGATTTTTGCAGCAGGCGGGCGCGACAAATCAGACACGTGTTAATCCTTTAATCTCAAGCAAAACAGCGTCTTCGCTTGTTTCACTTTGTAACTCATTAAACTCGAAATGCCACGACTCTTGCGCCTTGGCCAACTCACTGCGCCAATTTCTGCCTTTGAGAAAGACAGCCTTGCCCTCCGGCGCCAGATGGATATTGGCATAATCCAAAAGCAAAGCAAGGTCGGCCAATGCCCGCGCTGTAACAACATCAGCGCTCTGTGGCTCAGCCACTTCGATCCGCTCAGTAAGAACGGTGCCAGAAACACCTGTTTCACGCAGCACAGTCCGTAGAAAAGCCGATTTCCGTTGGTCACTCTCTATCATCGTGACTTTGGAGGGGTAACCGTGCTCCGCAGCAGCAATTGCCAGAACAAGCCCCGGAAAGCCACCGCCACTTCCCATATCAACAAGGTGGCCCGTTGAGGCAGGAATGAGCGCCAGCGCTTGAAGTGAATCTTGAATATGGCGAGACCACAGATCTGCGATCGTGGACTTGGCAACAAGGTTGATACGCGGATTCCACTTCTTCAGCGTCTCCGCATAAATCTCGAGCCGCTCCAATGTTTCACGTGAAACATTCAACGCAGCGCTCATGCCGATCTCTCCTTCGTTGCCTGTCGAATTTTCGCCATGAGCAAAGCGATTGCTGCCGGTGTCATCCCATCAATCCGCGCTGCTTGCGCCAAGTTCTGAGGCTGCGCGGACGTGAGCTTCGACTTGAGCTCATTTGAAAGACCATCGAGAGGTGCGTACTCAAACCCGAGCGGTATCGCATGGTTTTCATCCCGCTTCATTGCCTCTACGTCCTTTTTCTGACGCTCGATATAGATAGCGTAAAGCGCATCTTTCTTGAGCTGGACTTGGGTCTCGGGCGCTATGCCCCCGAAATCCGGGTCAATTTCCATGAGGGCGGGGAAATCAACTTCTGGGATCGCAAGGAGCTCGTAAGCTGTTCTGCGTGTCCCATCTTGTTTGATGTTCAAATTGGCGTTCTTCAATTCATTCGTCGTGAAGCTTTTCGTTTGCAGCAGCACCTTACCCGCTTCAAGCGCATTCAATCGCGCGTCAAAGACAGCCTTACGCTCATCAGAGACGCAGCCAAGCTGCAAGGCCAACGGTGTCAGGCGTTGATCAGCATTGTCAGCTCGCAACGAGAGGCGGAATTCTGCGCGCGAGGTAAACATCCGATAGGGCTCTGTAACACCGCGAGTTACAAGATCATCGATCATCACGCCTATGTAGCTCTCAGCGCGGCTGAACGTCACCGCTTCTCTGTTGAGGCAAGCCGCCGCAGCATTTAGGCCAGCGACAAGGCCTTGAGCCGCAGCCTCCTCATACCCCGTTGTTCCATTGATCTGGCCAGCGAGAAAAAGCCCGTTAACCTCTTTCAGCCTTAGAGCTGTCGTCAGCGCTCTGGGGTCAATATAGTCATATTCAATCGCGTAACCTGGCTGCAGGATTGTTGCGTTTTCCAGCCCCACTATAGAGCGTACATAATCGTGCTGCACATCTTCGGGGAGAGACGTGGAAATGCCGTTTGGATACACCGTGTTGGTGTTAAGGCCTTCTGGCTCAAGGAAAATAAGGTGGGATGTCTTATCAGCAAAGCGAACAACTTTGTCTTCAATCGACGGGCAGTAGCGCGGGCCAACACCTTCAATATGACCACCATACATAGCAGAGCGCTCAAGATTGGCCGCAATAATTTCATGTGTGCGCTCATTGGTGTGAGTCATACCACAGGAGATTTGTCGCGCTTCGTGCGACTTGGACATAAATGAAAACAAAGATGGCTCTTCGTCCCCCGGCTGCATCTCAAGAATATCCCAGTTGATGGTCTTACTGTCGAGACGGGGAGGCGTCCCTGTTTTGAGCCGTCCTTTGGGCAGGCCGAAATCATCCATACGTTCCGCAAGCTTGATGGACGGCTTGTCGCCCATGCGGCCGCCAGCATACGACACATCACCAATGTGTATCAGGCCGCGAAGAAATGTGCCTGTCGTTAGGATGGTTTCGCTGGCATGGACCTCGGAGCCGTCGGCGAGCACGACACCCGCTACGCGACCAGACTCCATAATGAAATCAACAGTCTCACCCTCAATCACTGTCAGGTTGGGGCGTGCGAGTGTCTCCGCGAGCATAGCCTTTTGATAGAGCTCTCGATCTTGCTGGGCGCGGGGGCCTTGAACCGCCGGGCCTTTGCGACGATTGAGCAGGCGGAACTGGATCCCGCCCTTGTCAGACATCCGGCCCATAACGCCATCCATCGCATCGATCTCGCGAACAAGATGGCCTTTGCCAAGCCCACCCATAGCCGGGTTACAGGACATTACACCAATATCGTTCAGTCGCAGTGTGACCAGAGCTGTAGTGACNCCCATACGCGCGGCAGCATGTGCCGCCTCTGTGCCCGCGTGACCGCCTCCAACAACGATGACATCAAAATGTTTCACGTGAAACACTCCTACTTGCCCAGACAAAAGCTGGAAAAAACCTCATCGAGAACATGCTCGACATCAACCCGCCCAATAAGCGAATTCAGTGTATCATACGCGATGCGCAGCTCTTCTGCAGCAATATCTGTGGATTCGAAGTCAGACGCAATGAGCTCACGCGCTGCCACTAGGGATGCTATGCAGCGTTGCATAGCCGCTTTGTGCCGCTCGCGCGTGGCAAGTCCTGCCTGAGCGCTCTTGGCTGAAAGAGTGTCGGCGATCTGGCGTGTGAGTTGCGACAAACCCTGCCCAGTTTTACCAGAGACCGCCCCTACATCATCACTCAACAGGTCACCTTTCGCCGTGATGACAATATCGTCGGGCAGAGGCGTAAACTCAGGTACAGCGCCGTGCTCTACGAGAAACACGCGCAAGTCTGCTGCTCGGGCACGTTCCATCGCGCGTGCAACACCAATCTTTTCGACAACATCATCCGTCTCGCGCAGACCAGCTGTGTCGAGCAGTGTGACGGGCAAACCGCCAAGCTCCATACGCACTTCTATGACATCCCGCGTCGTTCCGGCGATCTCCGATGTGATCGCTGCATCGCGGCCAGCAAGTGCGTTGAGAAGGGTGGATTTGCCTGCATTGGGCGGCCCGACGATAGCCACCTCATAGCCCGTTCGGATACGCTCAGCCGCGCCGAACCCGTCGAGCTGCGCCTGCATGCCAGTCTGTACCTCATCAATGAGCGCGAGAACTTCTGGCGAGACATCAANAGGNACATCCTCATCNGCAAAATCAATGGTNACTGTGAGAAGTGCACTGGCCCTTATGAGACGCTCACGCCAGGCTGACGCCAGATCACCAAGACCACCCGAAAACAAGCGTAGCGCTTGCTGCCGCTGTGCTTCGGTTTCTGATGCGATAAGGTCAGCCAAACCCTCGACCTGTGCCAGATCCAGCCGACCGTTGGCCAAAGCGCGGCGGGTAAATTCTCCAGGCTCTGCGAGACGAAGACCGTCTTGTTGGCCTAGTTCTGCCAGCACTGCGTTGACCACCGCGATAGACCCGTGAAGCTGTAGCTCGACCGTTTCTTCACCCGTAAAGCTCGCTTTATCAGCAAAGCAAAGCACCAGAGCCTCATCAAGCTTTTCGCCTGAAGCCGAGCGGACATCCCTTAGAGCCGCTTTACGCGGAGACGGCAGATGCCCACACAAAACACTGCGCCGCAGAAAAAGCCTGTGGCCCAGATATCCGGACCACAGAGACGCCAGCTTTACCAGCCGCTGTGGCTTGGGCAAAAATCGTGCTCATTTCTCATAACCTGTTGTTATTGAACAGATTTTAGGTGTTCATTGAGTCGAAGAACTCACCATTTGTTTTGGTTTGCTTAAGCTTTCCAAGCAGGAACTCAATAGCATCGGTTGTACCCATCGGGTTGAGGATACGCCGCAGAACGAAGGTTTTTTGCAGGTCTTTTGACTCAACAAGCAGCTCTTCTTTCCGTGTACCAGACTTGAGAATATCCATCGCCGGGAAAACACGTTTGTCTGCCACCTTACGGTCAAGGACGATCTCGGAGTTGCCCGTGCCTTTGAATTCTTCAAAGATGACTTCATCCATGCGTGAACCCGTGTCGATGAGAGCTGTCGCAATAATCGTCAGAGAGCCACCTTCCTCGATGTTACGTGCGGCCCCAAAGAAGCGCTTGGGGCGCTGGAGTGCGTTGGCATCAACACCACCCGTCAGAACCTTACCTGACGACGGCACAGTCGTGTTAAATGCGCGACCGAGGCGCGTAATGGAATCGAGCAGGATCACCACATCGCGTTTGTGTTCAACAAGGCGCTTGGCCTTCTCGATGACCATTTCTGACACGGCGACGTGGCGCGTTGCAGGTTCGTCAAATGTCGAGGAGACCACCTCGCCCTTAACAGAGCGCTGCATGTCCGTAACTTCCTCTGGGCGCTCATCTATCAGCAGAACGATGAGATAGCACTCAGGGTGGTTCTTTTCGATGCTGTGGGCGATATTCTGGAGCAGAACAGTTTTACCAGTACGCGGCGGTGCCACGATGAGCGAGCGTTGGCCCTTACCGATTGGCGCAACCAAGTCGATGATACGCGCTGATTTGTCCTTAATCGTCGGATCTTCGATCTCCATTTTCAGCCGCTCGTCCGGATAGAGCGGTGTCAGGTTGTCAAAGGCAATCTTGTGGCGCGCTTTTTCAGGCTCTTCGAAGTTGATTTTGGTCACGTGAGTGAGAGCAAAATAACGCTCGTTGTCTTCTGGCTGCTTCAGATGACCTTCGATTGTGTCACCTGTACGCAATGAGAATTTACGCAAGATGTCTGGTGACACGTAAATATCGTCAGGACCGGGAAGATAGTTGGCCTCTGGCGCTCGCAAAAAACCGAAGCCGTCTTGCAGCACTTCAAGAACGCCTTCACCACCGATCATCCAGCCTTCTTCAGCACGCTCTTTCAGGATCGAGAACATGATCTCGCCCTTGCGCATTGTCGTGGCGTTTTCGATCTCGAGCTCTTCTGCCATTGTCACCAGCTCTTTAGGGTGCATGGCTTTAAGCTCGGCAAGGTGAAGCTGTTCTTGGGTTTCTTCTGTCATAGGAATACCTTTACGCCCTCAATTGAGGCGATGTGCTGGTTTAAATCTGGAAATACCTGTTCTCCCAGAACGGGCAGGCTTGTGTGTGGAATACGCTCGGGGGGCGCTTGAGTCAATGAATTAGAACTTTACGACCACTGAGAGCACAATCACGATCATAAGGACTGTCGGTAGCTCATTCATCATCCGATAGGTACGGCCAGTATGGCTATTAACCCCGTTCACAAAGTCTTTGCGGCGAAGGCCTAACCACATGTGGAACCATGTCATAGCCAATACGCTGATAGCTTTTGTCCAAGGCCAGATTGACGACCAGTCAACAATCCCTGGTGTAAGGACAAGCAGTAGACCGAAAAGCCAGGTTGATATCATAGCCGGGTTCATGATGAGCTTGAGAAGCTTCAGCTCCATCATTTGAAACAAGGCATCCTTTTCATCGCCTGTTTCGCTTTGTTCGGTGTGGTGGACGAAGAGCCTGGGCAAATAGAACAAGCCTGCCATCCATGCGAGCACAGACATAATGTGAAACGACTTGGTCCAAGGGTAGAGCTCAGCGAGAAGATCAGTCATATCCACCATCCTTTCTATCTCCCCTTATAAATAAATATAAAAGAAGAAAAGGTTGATGATTAAGTAGGGATTGCCTTGCCTGTGGATTACTGAGTTATCCTAGGAGTTACCCATATGTGAATAATTTAAGTTCATTTCGAGATATCTGTGGGTATGGAATTTTTAACAATTTGATTTCGTTAATAAAATGTAAAAACCTAGATCAGATTCGGTTGTGGAGAATCTGTGTATGAGTTGATTTGAGATACACGACCGGGCAACGCACAGTTATTCTTATCCACTTGAGGTTAGAAAAGGCAAAGCTTGGTGAAATGGCTTAGTTTTCCTCATATCTGGCTGTGGCGTTGATTGTGCTCCTGTTTGTGCATTAACTGTTCCACAACTTTACTGGAGTTTTCCACATGGCACGGCAGATCATTTTGGCCTCTGGCTCTCAAATCAGGGGGCAGATGCTTCAGAACGCAGGCATACCCTTTGAGAGTGTTATGCCACGCGTTGATGAAGAGATGCTTAAAGCAGCCCTGAAAGCCGAGGATGCAAGCCCCAGAGATATGGCCGATGCGCTCGCTGAAGCTAAGGCGCGTAAGGTGAGTGGCAAGCACCCTGAAAAGTTGGTTGTTGGGTGCGACCAGGTTTTGGACTTTGAGGGGCAGATTTTTTCCAAACCAGCGACAGCAGAAGAAGCTCTCACGCAGATAAAGGCGTTGCGCGGCAAGCGACACAGCTTGCTCTCAGCCATNGTNCTCTATCATGAGCTTAAGCCGGTTTGGCGCCATGTCGGGCAAGTGCGCCTGTATATGCGTAATGTTTCGGATGCTTATCTTGATGACTATGTCACGCGAAACTGGCCAAGTCTGCAAAGTTCGGTTGGTGGCTATAAGCTCGAAGAAGAGGGCGTGCGGCTTTTCAGCCGTGTTGAGGGGGACTATTTCACCATTCTTGGTTTGCCCCTTATAGAACTCATTAACCATTTAACACTTGCGGGAGATCTTGACGGATGAGCTTGAACAAAATTCCTTTGGCGGGGGTCATCGGTTCACCTATTGCGCACTCCAAATCACCGGCTCTTCATACACATTGGCTCAAATCACTTGGTATCGCTGGGCACTATATTCCGATGGATGTTGCCCATGAAGACCTTGAGCAGGTTGTTCGGATGCTCCCAAAAATGGGGTTTGTCGGCGTGAATGTGACGGTTCCCTATAAGGAAAAAGTCATGGAGCTGGCTGATCTGGTGACAGACCGTGCCGCGCTAATTGGTTCGGCCAATACGCTTATCTTTCGTAAAGATGGGAAGATCCACGCAGACAATACGGACAGCTACGGGTTTATTCAGAATCTGCGGCACAAAGCGCCGGACTGGGACCCGAAAGCCGGGCCAGCGGCTATTCTTGGGGCAGGTGGCGCTGCACGCGCCGTTATTGCTGCGCTTGTCGAAGTGGGAGTGCCAGAAATTCTTATTTCAAACCGTACAAAGGGGCGAGCCGAGCAGTTGCAATCGGACTTTGGCAAACGGCTTCGTGTTGTTGACTGGGTGCAGGCTGGCAACATGCTTGAAGAGGCTGCAACTGTTATCAACACCACATCTCTTGGAATGGTGGGTAAGCCGCCTCTGCGTGTGCCGCTTGACGGGTTTCAGAAGGGCGCTTTGGTGACAGACCTTGTCTATGCACCCTTGATGACCCACTTCTTGAACGAGGCCGACAAAGCGGGCTGTGTCACGGTTGATGGTCTTGGTATGCTGCTCCATCAAGCTGTACCTGCTTTTGAACGTTGGTTTGGGGTGCGCCCACAAGTGACAGACGAAACACGCGCGGCGGTCTTGCGCTGATGGCGTTTTGGCTTGGTCTTACGGGCTCTATCGGCATGGGGAAATCCACCACCGCCAAGATGTTTGCGGCCCAAGGTTGTGCGCTCTGGGATGCTGATGCAGCCGTGCATAGGCTTTATGCAAAGGGTGGAGCGGCTGTTGGCCCAATGGAAGACGCCTTTCCAGAGGCTGTTTTTGATGGCGAGGTCTCGCGCGCAAAGCTGAAAGAGATACTTTCTGCCAACCCGACGCGATTAAGCGAAATAGAACAGATCGTTCATCCTCTTGTTGCGGCTGACCGCGCCGCATTTGCCAAGGCTGCAGAGGCGGATATCATTGTTTTTGATATTCCGTTGCTGTTTGAGGGCGGAAACGAGGGCAATATGGATGCCGTTGTTGTGGTGAGCGCCGATGAGGCAAGCCAACGGGCCCGTGTACTTGAACGCGGCACCATGACCTCTGAGCAATTTGAGCTTATAAAGTCCAAGCAAATGCCAGATGTGGAAAAGCGTGCGCGAGCGGATTATATTGTGACAACTGATACGCTTGAAAGCGCTGAGGCGCAGGTGGCAGAAATTGTAAAAGAGATAAGGGCAGGGCTAACCGATGCGTGAGATTGTACTCGACACCGAGACAACAGGCTTTGAGCCAATGCAAGGTGACCGCATTGTCGAGATCGGGGCGGTTGAGCTTTTCAACCACATGCCCACGGGCCGCACGTATCACCAATATATCAACCCAGAGCGCGGAATGCCCCAAGAGGCTTTTGAAGTGCATGGGTTGGGGGATGAGTTTTTGGCGGATAAGCCAAAGTTTGCCCAGATCGGGCAGGCGTTTCTTGATTTTATCCAAGATTCCACGTTGGTCATTCACAATGCCGCGTTTGACATGAAGTTTCTCAATGCCGAGTTAAAGTGGATGAATGCGCCGCAGCTTCCTATGAGCCAAGCGCTTGATACGCTTGATATTGCGCGCAAAAGGTTCCCCGGCTCACCTGCTTCGCTTGATGCGCTTTGCCGACGGTTTAACATTGATAACTCGTCGCGCACATTGCACGGCGCTTTGCTTGACTCTGAAATTCTTGCGGAGGTCTATCTCGAGCTGATCGGTGGCAAACAGCCTGACTTTGGCCTTTCGGCGAACACCGAGACAGAGGCAAAACCTGGTGAAACACGGTGGCGTGCGCAGCCACGGAGCGCTGCTTTGCCGGCTCGTATTACTGAAAAAGAAGCCGCCGCCCATTCGGCTTTTGTTGAAAGCCTGGGCGACGGCGCGCTTTGGAAAAAGTTTGGCTAAGCTTTAAGAAACTGTTTTTGGTGTTTCTTCGGCCTGACGGCGCACAAGCTCTTGGCGGTAAAGCGCCATGAAGTCGATGTTCTCAAGGTTGAGCGGTGGGAAGCCGCCGTCACGGGTCACATCTGAAACGATGCGGCGCAGGAACGGGAACAGCAGACGGGGGCACTCAATCAGCAAGAAGGGGTGCAGCTGTTCGTCCGGAACGCCTTCGATGTTGAAGATGCCAACATAGTCAATTTCCATGAGGAACAGCTTTTCAGCTGTGTTCTCTTTGTTCACTGATGTCACGATCAGTTTGATAGCAACTTCATACTGGTTCTCTGCCGCACGCTTCTTTGCATCGAGGTTGACCTGTACGTTTACATCAGGGGTCACTTCGCCTTGCACGCCTTTTTGAGCAAGGATGTTTTCAAACGACATGTCACGAATGAACTGGTTGACCACGTTCATTTTGACTTGGGGTGTTTCTACAGCGCCATTCTCGGCCATGGTATTCTCCTAGTGAAAGTCTTGCCCAAGCCTTTAGCAAGAAGGCGCACTGGTCTCAATGCCTGCTGTGTTAGTGTTTTGTCCAACCAGAGCTTGGGTGTGTTGGACGTTTGTTGCTGTCAACTTCGTGGTACTCGGCTTCAATGATATCATCTGTCGCTTTGTGCGGCTGCTCTCCATGGGAATGAGCTGAAAAGCTCTGCACTTTCACGCGCGAGCGCATGTAGTGAAATACTTTGCTGCGAACGGCGGGGACCAGAAGCAAAAAACCGATAGCATCGGTGAAAAACCCCGGCGTCAGAAGAAGAGCCCCGGAAAACAGGATCATCGCGCCATGAGCCAAATGCTCGGTTGGGTCTTGTAGCTCACCAAACGAGCGTCGCAGGTTGTTGAGCGCCTGTGAGCCCTGTTTTCGCAAGAGAGATGTACCAATAAACGCGGTGAGAACCACAATCAGCAACGTAGGCCAAAGGCCAATAACCCCACCCACCTGAATGAAAAGAGCGATTTCGATGAGGGGTACGGCGATAAACGCCATCAAAATCCACATTTTGTTGATCTCCTGCATGTCTTTGGGCGTAGTAGACTTGACCACGCCCATACCCTACATAAGTGCAGATAGCGCCATTTGCACGCTCACTTAATGAGGTCTTCATGAATTCGCCTATTCTTCAACTGCTCGTCCTTGCGGGAATTGCCATTTTTCTCATTCTTCGGTTGCGCAGTGTTCTGGGCACGCGAGATGGCTATGAAGCGCCACAGGTTCCTCCAGCTGGCCTTGATGAGCGCAAACGTAAGTTTGACGTGATCGAAGGTGGCCCTGATGAGGATATAACCGACCATGTCGAAGATGGTAGCGATGCCGCGAAAGCGCTCGCGCGCATGAAGCAGCGTGAACCTTCATTTGCTGTCGGCACGTTCCTGTCTGGTGCGCGGGGCGCTTATGAGATGATCCTGATGGGCTTTGAGCGCGGCGAATTGGCCGAGATCAAGCCGTTTCTGGCTGATGATGTGTATGAAGTCTTTGCAGAAGTTGTTGAAGCACGTGAAAAGAAAGGTCTCAAAGTCGAGGCTGATTTTGTTGGTATTCGCGAGATGACGCTTCACGCGGCTGATTTCCATGATGCGAGCGGTACAGCGGAAATATCTGTAAAGTTTGTTGGCGAGCTTACCTACATTGTGCGAGACAATGCTGGCGATGTTGTTGAAGGTAAGGAAGGCAAAGTCAAAACCCAGAAAGATATCTGGACGTTCGAGCGCGAAATGGGTGTGAACGATCCAAACTGGATTTTGGTTGCCACAGGTGAATGAAGCGTTTTCTTTTAGCGGCAATAACGGCTGGGCTTGCAATGACCGGAGCAGGGAAAGCCGCTGAAGAGACGGACTACCGTATTCTCGAGTTTTCCCAGCTGGATGGTTGGGAAAGTGACGATCATGCGGAAGCGCTTAAGGTATTTCTGAGCACATGTGGTGATATGAAAAGCCCCGACTGGAAGGGGCTTTGCCGCGTGGCCGCCGAGCAGACCAACGCCAAAGCATTTTTTGAACTGTTTTTTCGCCCTGTTGAGATAAGTGATGGGAAGCCNGCGCTTTTCACAGGCTACTTTGAGCCTGAGCTTGATGGNGATCTNTATCGCTCGGACAGGTTCCGCTTTCCTGTCTATGCTTTGCCGCCGGAAGCGCGCGACGGCAGATGGATCAGCCGCCGTGATATGGAAGAGACACGGGCGATGGAGGGGCGCGGCCTCGAGATAGCTTGGGTTGATGACGCGGTTGAGCTTTTCTTTCTGCAGATCCAGGGGTCAGGGCGGATCAGGTTGCCAGATGGCCGTTTTATCCGTGTTGGATATGGCGGCAAAAACGGCCACGAATACCGCTCGATTGGTCAGGAGCTGGTGCGCCGTGGCGTATACAACGTTCATCAGGTGTCTGCACAGGTGATCAAGAATTGGGTGCGCCGAAATCCGATAGACGGACTTGAGTTGCTTCGCCACAATCCCTCCTATGTGTTTTTTCGCGAAGTGAGTGAAGTGCCTGCGCATTTGGGGCCGCTTGGTGCGATGAACCGCTCGGTTACCACGATGCGCACCGTTGCCGTAGACCCGCGCTATACCCCGCTTGGTGCGCCTGTTTGGGTGGAAAAAGACGGAAAGACCAAGATCAGAAGCCTTATGATTGCTCAAGATACGGGTTCGGCTATCAAGGGCGCGCAGCGGGCGGACATTTTCTTTGGCACAGGTGATGCGGCTGGCCGCAAAGCCGGACGGCTCAAAGACCCTGGACGCATGGTTGTGCTTATGCCAATCCAGCGGGCCTATGCTTACCTGCCTGTCGATGCACAATGAGCCGTCGTAAGCTACATAAGGACGAGCTGGAGCTTTGGGGCAAGGTTGCGGAAACCGCCGTACCTATGCACCCCAAGCGCAGGAAGCCGCAAGATACTTTGCGCGCGCCAAAGCCGCCAGCAAAAACGCCTGCATCGCCTATTGCTGCTTTTGAGGTAAGTGCGCGCGCACGGTCGTTTCAGCCGGCGCATGATATTCTGCCTGATATTCGCGAACGTGTGGCAAAAGCGCCTGTCCAGATGGATAAGAAAGCACATGGCAAGCTAAAACAAGGGAAGCTCAAGCCCGAAGCAAAGCTTGATTTGCATGGGATGACGCTGGATCAGGCTCACCCGCGACTGACCGCGTTTATTTTGAAAGCCTACCAAAGCCAGAAGCGCCTTGTGCTTGTCGTGACAGGTAAGGGCAAGATGAGGGATGATGGCGGGCCAATTCCTGTGCGCCTCGGTGTGTTGCGCCATCAGGTTCCACAGTGGCTGACAACACCTCCGCTTGCGCAGGTTGTTTTACAGATGACAGAAGCGCATCTGCGGCATGGCGGTGGTGGCGCGTACTATGTGTACTTGCGGCGCCAGCGCTGAGTTACTTCAGAAGGTTCAGAAGATACTGGCCATAGGCATTTTTGCCAAAAAGCTCTGCGCGGTCTTGTAGCTGCTGAGCGGTGATCCAGCCGTTTGCATAGGAGATCTCTTCGGGGCTGCCCACTTGCAGGCCTTGGCGCTCTGAGATTGTGCGCACAAAGTTGCCGGCATCCAGAAGTGAACCATGTGTGCCGGTATCAAGCCATGCATAGCCGCGGCCCATTTGCTGCACATTGAGCAACCCGTCGTTAAGGTAGCTCTCCAGCAGCGATGTGATTTCAAGCTCTCCACGGGCAGAAGGCTGAACCTTGGCTGCGCGCTCGGGTGCTGAGCCGTCAAGGAAGTAGAGACCAGTCACAGCATAGTTTGACGGTGGAATCTCCGGCTTTTCGATGATCGACTTTACGGTGCCATCCTTGGCAAAATCGACAACACCATAGCGCTCGGGATCGGCGACACGGTAGCCAAAGACTGTGCCGCCTGTTTCTAAAGTATCGGCCTTTGCGAGAACTTCGGGCAAGCCGTGCCCAAAGAAGATATTATCACCCAAAACCATCGCACTTGGCGCACCATCAAGAAAGCGTTCTGCAAGCAAATAGGCCTGAGCAAGCCCGTCAGGCGAGGGCTGTGTGATATAAGTGAGCGACAGGCCCCATTGAGAACCATCACCCAGCGTACGCTGGAATTGGTCCTGGTCTTGCGGGGTTGTGATAATCGCAATCTCACGGATACCGCCAAACATGAGCACAGACAGCGGGTAATAGATCATTGGTTTGTCATAGATTGGCAGGAGCTGCTTTGAGACACCCATGGTGATGGGGTAAAGCCGTGTGCCTGATCCGCCTGCCAGAATGATGCCTTTGCGTTGTGTCATGTCAGCTCTCTGATTGTTTCGGCCAAAGCCTCTCGCCATGATGGTTGGCTAATACCGAAATCTGACAGGAGTGAGGCGCAATCGAGCCGAGAATTGAGCGGGCGCGCTGCTGGTGTTGGGTAGTCAGCGGTTGCGATATCTTTCACGTCAACTTTGCGATCTGCTTGCGCAAAAATCTCGCGGGCAAACTCGGCCCAGCTCGCTTCGGGCGCGCCAGTGATATGATAGGTGCCACTGGTTTTCGTGGTTTCGGCCATTCGGGCGCAGGCTTTGGCGATGGCCCTTGCGGGTGTTGGGCCGCCGATCTGGTCACCAACCACGCTTAAGGTATCGCGTGTCTCAGACAGGCGTAGCATGGTTTTGACAAAGTTATTTCCATGGGCGGAAAAAACCCAAGACGTGCGCAAGATCACGTGAAGCGCGCCGCTTGCGCGGATTGCCTCTTCGCCTGCCAGCTTGGTGCGGCCATAGGCATTGATCGGAGCGGTGGGGGCTTGAGGTGTGCGTGAAGTGTTGCCACTGCCATCAAAGACATAGTCTGTCGATATATGAATGAAGGGTATGCCAAGTGTTGCACAGGCACGAGCCATGGCAGCGGGTGCCTCGGCGTTGATTATGTGGGCCAGGGCCTCTTCGTCTTCAGCGCGGTCAACAGCTGTATAGGCTGCCGCGTTGATCACGGCGATGGGCGTTTTGGCAAAAATGGCAGCAGAACAATCTGCTGGTTGTGACAAGTCTGCATCGGCGCGGCTGAGGTAGCTATATTCGGGGTAGGCGCGTTGCAACTCTTGCGCGACTTGGCCACTTTTACCAAAGACTAGCACACTCATGCTTTGCCCAACCTCTTCCCAACACCTTCACGGGCCAAAAGGGGTTGCCACCATGCCTCGTTCTCAAGGTACCAGCGCACGGTTTTCTCCAAGCCTTCCTCAACGGTGACGGAGGGCCGCCAGCCAAGCTCGGTGCGGATGCGGGTCGGATCAATCGCGTAGCGCAGGTCATGACCGGGGCGATCTGTGACAAACTCGATTAGCTCAGCATAGGGCGCCGTGGCGGGCTTGAGTCTGTCAAGAGTTGCGCAGATTGTCTGAACCAGCTCCAGGTTGCTCCGCTCGTTTTCGCCGCCGATGTTGTAGCTGCGGTTGAGCTGGCCTTTTTCGAGCACAAGTAACAGCGCATCGGCGTGATCTTCTACATAAAGCCAGTCGCGGACGTTCTCACCCTTTCCATAGATCGGGATCGGACGACCATGCAGCGCGTTGAGGATCACAACAGGGATGAGTTTTTCCGGGAAGTGGTAGGGGCCGTAGTTGTTGGAGCAGTTGGTGAGAACAACTGGCAACCCGTAGGTTTCTGCCCAAGCGCGCACGAGGTGATCGGAGCTGGCCTTTGAGGCAGAGTAAGGCGAGCGCGGATCATAGGGTGTATCTTCGGTAAATTGCCCTGTTGCGCCGAGCGAGCCAAAGACCTCGTCGGTTGAGATGTGATGAAAACGGAAGCTCTCGGGCTTGCCTTCGGCCTCCCAATACTGCCGCGCAGCTTGCAGCATATTGTACGTGCCCATCACGTTTGTTTCTATAAAGGCTTGGGGGCCGTCGATGCTTCTATCTACATGGCTCTCAGCAGCGAGATGCATAACCGCATCGGGCTTGTGACGCGCGAAGTTCGCTTCAAGCGCTGCTATGTTACGGATATCGGCTTGCTCAAAGCTGTAGAGTGGGCTGTCAGCAACGCTGGCCACATTCTCAAGACATGCGGCGTAGGTGAGCGCGTCTAGGTTCACAACCTCATGCCCACGCGAAACAGCGAGGCGCACAACGGCTGAGCCGATAAAGCCAGCGCCGCCTGTGACAAGCAGCTTCATGCTGAGCCCTCCCAGATAAAGGGGGAGTCAAAGCTGTCAAAGGGTGTCGCGCTGGCGTCTTTGCTGCTCAACTCTGGTGCGCCATCAAAGCCCCAGTCAATGCCGCAGCTGTCCCACAAGATCGCACCGTCTGCCTCGGGAGAATAGTAAGCGCTACACTTGTAGATGATTTCGGTGTCTGGTGTGCGGGTGATGAAGCCGTGGGCGAAGCCTTCGGGGATGAAGAGCTGCTTGCCGTTCTCAAAGCTGAGCTCAACACCTATCCATTGGCCATAGGTGGGCGAGCCCTTGCGGATATCAACGGCAACGTCAAAGAGCGTACCACGCCCACAGCGTACCAGTTTGGCCTGCGCATAGGGTGGCGCCTGAAAGTGCAGACCGCGCACCGTGCCGCTTGCTGAGGACAGTGAGTGGTTGTCTTGCACGAAGTCTATGTCGACCCCGTGCTCTGCCATACGTGCCTTGTTCCAGCATTCAGAAAAAAAGCCGCGCGCGTCACCGTGGCGGGCGGGCTCAAAAACAATAACATCAGGCAAGGCCGTAGGCGTAACTTTCATAGGTTAGCCCTCTTTGCTGATCGCATCATAGCGGGCAAGATTGCCGATGAGCGCTTGCATTTGCTCGATCGGGATCATGTTTGGTCCGTCTGAGGGCGCATTATCAGGGTCTTCATGTGTTTCGATAAAGAGGGCGGAAACACCTACAGCCACTGCCGCGCGGGCCAGAACGGGTGCAAACTCGCGCTGACCGCCTGAGGTTGTGCCTTGGCCGCCTGGCTGCTGCACCGAGTGGGTTGCATCAAACACAACAGGGTAGCCCGTCTGAGCCATGATAGGCAGGCCACGGAAATCGCTGACGAGTGTGTTGTAGCCAAAGCTTGTACCACGGTCACAGAGCATGATCCGCTCGTTCCCTGTGCTGGCGATTTTTTCTGCAACATTGCCCATATCCCATGGTGCGAGAAACTGGCCCTTTTTCACGTTGATCGCCGCACCTGTCTCGCCGGCTGCAAGCAGTAGATCTGTTTGGCGGCACAAAAACGCAGGAATTTGGATGACATCAACAGCTTGTCCTGCGGGCTCACATTGGTGTGCGTCATGCACATCGGTGAGGATCGGGCAGCCAAACTCGTCGCGGATTTTGGAGAGGATCGTCAGGCCTTCTTGCATACCAAGACCACGTTTTGTGGTGATGGATGACCGGTTGGCCTTGTCATAGCTGGCCTTGAATATGAAGCCAGTATTTGTGGGCGCGCAGGCTTCGGCTATTTTTTCAGCCATCATGCGCGCGTGATCGAGGCTTTCAAGCTGGCAGGGGCCGGTGATAAGCGCGAATGGCTCCTGGCCGCCGATTTTTATGCCTTGGACGTCGATAACTTTGGTCATTGCTCTGCCAATACCTTTTCAATTCGTGCCACATCTTCGGGGTTGTTCAACTCCCAGAAAAGGCGGCCTTTTGCATCTACTTCAACACATTTCACAGCGACGCCGTTGTAGAGAAAGCGCAGTTGCTCCAGCCCTTCTAACCTCTCGAGCTGGCACTCATGCCATGAGATATAAGATTTGAGCGCTTCGGGACGGTAGGCGTAGACGCCCACGTGGTGATAGACAGGGATATTCTCTGACGGCACCTTGCCTGCATCAATATATGGCAACACTTCTTTGGAGAAATAGATCGCACGGCCCTCGGCGCCGAAGACAGCCGTTGTGCCGCCAACGCGTCCAGCGGCGCGGTCTTCCTTGAACATGGCGTATGTTTGCGCATCGCACTGCAAGACGGGCGTAGCCATTTGCGCCGTGGTGTCAGCTTTCATTGCAGCAATCAGATCTTCCACAAACCATGGTGGAGTCAGGGGGGCATCGCCCTGAAAGTTGACGATAAGATCCGCATCAAGCTCAGCTACGTCCACGGCTTCTGCCACGCGCGCGGTGCCGTTCTCACGCTCTGGGCTTGTCATGATAACATTTGCACCGAATGCCTCAGCGGCATCGCGGATGCGCGCATCATCGGTGACAACGTAAACCTCGGAGACACCCGCAATCTGGGAGGCGGCGTCATAGCTCATCTCTATCAGCGTTTTTGAGCGGCCATCTTTTTGGCGTAGGGGTACGAGCGGCTTGCCTGGGTAGCGGGTCGAGGCATAGCGAGCGGGAATGAGAACACTGTTTTCATGCGACACCTGCGCGAAGAAGATCATGAATATGCACAATACCGATGGGTCGCTTGGCTTCATCAACCACCATGAGCACCGAGATTTTGCGCTCGTTCAGAATAGCCAGAGCTTTTGCGGCGAAGAGATCGGGAGTGGCTGTGACAGGGTCAAGCGAGGCAATTTCACCAGCTGTCTTTTCCATAAGGTTGCCCATGTGGCGGCGCAAATCCCCGTCGGAAATGACACCTAACAGCGTGCCGTCTTTGACGACACCAGTGATACCAAACCCCTTGGATGTCATCGACAAAAGCACATCAGACATCGCTGTATCAGCATCAACAGTTGGAACTTTATCCCCCTTGTGCATCAACTCGGCAACGCGTGAGAGCTGGGCCCCAAGCTTTCCACCCGGATGGTTCTTGAGAAAGGGGGGGGGGCGAGGGCGTCGCCCATTGCCAATGTGAGCGTTGTAGATGTTGTCGGGGCCATACCGATGGCGCAAGCCTCGGGTAGGTCGGGTAAATTGAGTTTGAAATCAGCCGATTGCAAAAGGGTGCTGTTGATCTTGGATGAAATTCCGATCAGCGCGATGTTGAAGCGGCGGGTGTGCAAGAGAATATCCCGCAACTCCTGCGTTTCGCCAGAGTTTGAGATGAGTACAACAATGTCATCTTCGGTGATCATACCAAGGTCACCATGGCTGGCTTCGGAGGCATGAACAAAGTAGGAGGGTGTGCCTGTGCTTGCCAGTGTAGCCGAGATTTTGCGGCCAATATGGCCGGATTTCCCAACGCCGGAAATAATCACACGCCCCTTGGTCTTTAGCACAAGGTCAACCACATCTGGAAAGTCGTCTGGCAGGTGTTCAACCATTTTGTGGATGGCATTGGCTTCGGTTGTCAGAACACGCCTCGCCGAGCGGATCGCAGGGTTATTGTTGGGTTCGGTCATGGGTGTCCTTGGCTCTGTACGGCATTTCCTGATCTAAGCACATAGCGGGCACGAGCCTTAATAACAAGCGTGCTAGCCTCTACCGGGGAGCAGAGCTGCAGCCTTGCGAACCCCGAAAAATAAGAGCGCACTTGAGCAAAGGAAGTAAGCGGCAACGGCAACATACTGTGCTTCAAGACCGATACCCGCATCAATTGCCCAGCCGGTAAGGCCAGGCCCGATCGCAGAACCAAGCACCATGATGGCGGCTGCCATGGCTTTGATCGAGCCAATAGAGGCTGTTCCGTAGAACTCGGCCCAAAAGGCATTGGGGAGCGTAGAGTTTGCGCCTGAGGTCAGGCCAAAAAGTACAAAGCCCAGAAGCAGCCCACTTGCACCAGAGCTAAGGCCAAATACCAGAAAGGCAGCGACTGCGGGTAGATACATATATACAATGAGGCGTGGGGTTCCGACACGGTCAAGCGCCCAACCCGACAGCACCATCGAAAAGATCGTGACGGCTGTGTAAATCGGAAACATAGCTACAAACGTCAGGTGGGAGATGTCTTTGACGTCGGCGAAGTGAACTTGATGAAACATGAGCGCAGTGCCGAAGGCCGAGGGGCCGAGGATGCTGGGCACCATGACCCAGAACAGCCAGTGGGACATGGCTTGATTGCGGGTCCAGTGGCGGCGGTTCATGCCAACTGATTGCGAGGATTGGGCCATAGACTGGGGTGTGCGCTCTTCTTTAAGAAGGCTAACGAGCAGGGGGACACCGAGCACAGCAACAATCGCTGCAGCCCCCCACAAAAGCCGCCAGTCGTAAAAAACCAGAAGAAAAACAAAGAGTAACGGGAGTACAGCCTCACCCAAAGCAAAGCCGAGCGTGGCGATGGAGAGGGCGCGGCCTCGGGTTTTTTGGAACCAGCGGGTCATGGCGACCAGGGCGATGTGGCTGGTCATGCCCTGTCCTGTGATGCGCAGGGTGAAGATGACGGCGGGGAGGAGCCATGCGGCGTGGTTGGTGGCCATGAAGGCGCAGGCGCAGGCGAGCAGGATGAGCACGGCAGGGCCCAGAACGCGCACGCGGAACTGGTCGGTCAGCCCGCCAGACCAGACCATCACCCCCGCCGAAGCCAAAGTCCCGAGCGCATAAATTCCGCCCCAATCTCCGTGACTTAGCCCAAATTCAGCACGGATTTCACCTGCAAAAATAGAGATGAAAAACGTCTGCCCGAAGCTCGACATAAAGGTAAGCAAAGCCCCCGCGGCGAGCCAGCGACTGTTGAGCTTGAGGAAAGAAAGCGTGTCCATCTGCCAGCTTTTGCCAATAAGTGAGCGAATGAAAACCCCAAAACGCCCGCCAAGCGCACGGTGGGGTTAATGCCCGCCAAGCCCCCCGAAACAGGGGGGTGAAACCCGTGCACCACGCGTGCACCCCCCGTGCACCGCCTGTTGGACAGAGATTTTAACAGAAAATTAGGTAACGGGGCGTTCGGTGGGGGGGATGGGTGTCTGGTGTCGGCCCAAAGCCGCCGCTGGCCGATGTGTTAAATGCTGCGCAGCAGCGTCACCAGACCGGCCATTCGCGCACCACGCAGCATTCTTGG
>P_2C_Liq_3_UnCtyDRAFT_100145_pt1 | contig 21136 bp, 18 predicted proteins | sample Pon2CUnioCityCA_3_FD_9720 | JGI IMG/M metagenome (IMG submission 9720)
GTTGGGCAAAGTCTTTGGCTGACATTATGAACGAGATGGGCCAGCCGATTGGCAGGCCTGTCGCGACCGAGCTGCCACGGCCAAGGCCCGAGAAGACGCGGCTTGAGGGGCGGTTCTGCGCTCTGGTTCCGCTGGATGTGACGGCGCATGGAGACGCACTTTGGGAGGCGTTTTCACTTGATGCGTCGGGGGCGAACTGGACCTATCTGCCGATCGGGCCTTACGCAAACAAAGGCGATTTTCGTCAGTTTTTGCAGGGCGCGGAGGCGAGCCACGACCCGCTTTATTTCACTGTGCTAGACAGAGACGGCCACGCTGTGGGTCATGCGACCTATCTCAGGATCGACCCTTTACATGGGGTGATTGAAGTCGGGTTTATCCACTTTTCGCCAAAAATGCAGCGCGGGCCAATGAGCACCGAGGCGATGTATTTGATGATGCGCTATGTCTTTGAGACGCTTGGCTATCGGCGCTATGAGTGGAAGTGTGATGCGCTCAATGCGCCGTCGATTGCGGCGGCAAAGCGGCTTGGCTTTAGCTTTGAGGGTGTGTTCCGGCAAGCGACCACTTATAAGGGCCGCAACCGCGACACGGCTTGGTTTTCGGTTCTGGACAGTGAGTGGCCCGCTTTGAAGGCGCGGTTTGAGCGCTGGCTTGCGGCGGAAAACTTTGATGCCGCAGGGCGGCAGAGGGCTTCGCTTTAGGATCGGATTTTCGCGGTGCGAAAACCCGATCGTGGCGGGGGGCTAGCCCCCCGCACCCCCCAGGATATTTTTAGAAAGAAAAAGGGGTGAGGGGGTCATTTGTTTCAGAGTTGGCGCACGGCCCCTTTGGCAGCACTGGTTGTGAGGGACGCATAAGCTTTGAGGGCTGTTGTCACCTTGCGCTTGCGGGGCGCGGCGGGCTGCCAGCCTTTGGCGTCTTGAGCTGCGCGGCGGGCTGCCAGCGTGGTGTCATCCACTGCGAGGTTGATGCTGCGGTTGGGGATGTCGATTTCGATCAGATCGCCTTGCTCGACGAGGCCGATTAGGCCACCTTCGGCGGCTTCGGGGGAGACGTGGCCGATCGAGAGACCTGATGTGCCGCCCGAGAAGCGGCCATCGGTGAGCAGAGCGCAGGCGGCGCCGAGGCCTTTGGATTTGAGGTAGCTTGTCGGGTAGAGCATTTCCTGCATTCCCGGGCCGCCACGGGGGCCTTCGTAACGGATGATCACCACATCGCCTGATTTGACCTTGCCTGTGAGAATGTCGCTCACCGCCTGATCCTGGCTTTCGCAGACGTAGGCGGGGCCGGAGAACTTCAGGATGCTGTCATCCACGCCCGCTGTTTTCACAATACAGCCTTCTTCGGCGAGGTTGCCAAAGAGCACGGCGAGGCCGCCATCCTGACTGAAGGCGTGCTCCTTGGTGCGGATGACGCCTGCTTCGCGGTCCAGATCTAGCTCTGGGTAGCGGCGGCTTTGGGAGAAGGCCACTTGCGTGGGCACGCCGCCCGGCGCGGCGCGATAGAACTGGTGAACGGCCTCATCGGTGCTTTGAGCCACATCGTATTTTGCGAGGGCTTCGGCCATGGTGGGGGAATGCACGGTTGGCAAATTGCGGTGAATGAGGCCTGCGCGGTCAAGCTCGCCCAAGATGGCCATGATGCCGCCAGCGCGGTGAACGTCTTCCATGTGCACATCCGATTTGGCGGGGGCGACTTTGCACAGGCAAGGCACATTGCGGCTGAGCCTGTCGATGTCCTGCATGGTGAAGTCGATTTCGCCTTCGTGCGCGGCGGCGAGCAAGTGCAACACTGTGTTTGTCGAGCCGCCCATGGAGATATCAAGCGTCATGGCGTTTTCAAAGGCTTTGAAGCTGGCGATGTTGCGCGGCAGGACGGAGTGATCATTGCCCTCATAGAAGCGCTTGCAGAGGTCAACGACGCGGTGGCCCGCCTCGCGGAAGAGTGCTTCGCGGTCGGCGTGGGTTGCCAGCACCGAGCCATTGCCGGGCAGCGAGAGGCCGAGGGCTTCTGTGAGGCAGTTCATCGAATTGGCTGTGAACATACCGGAGCAGGAGCCGCAGGTCGGGCAGGCGGAGCGCTCGATCGCATCGACCTGTTCGTCTGACATATTCTCGTCGGCGGCGGCGACCATGGCGTCGACCAGATCGATCGCTTTTTCCTCGCCGTCCCAGATCACTTTGCCGGCTTCCATCGGGCCGCCTGACACGAAGACGCAGGGAATATTGAGGCGCATGGCGGCCATCAGCATTCCCGGGGTGATCTTGTCGCAGTTGGAGATACAGACCATGGCATCGGCGCAATGGGCGTTGACCATATATTCTGTGCTGTCGGCAATGATTTCGCGGCTGGGCAGAGAGTAGAGCATACCATCGTGGCCCATGGCGATCCCGTCATCGACGGCGATTGTGTTAAATTCCTTCGCGACACCGCCTGCCTTTTCGACTTCGCGCGCGACGAGCTGACCCAAGTCCTTGAGGTGCACGTGACCAGGGACGAACTGGGTGAACGAGTTGACGATGGCGACGATGGGCTTGCCGAAATCGTCGTCTTTCATGCCTGTGGCGCGCCAGAGGCCGCGGGCCCCTGCCATGTTGCGGCCATGGGTGCTGGTGCGTGAGCGAAGAACGGGCATGAGAAGTCTCCTGAATTATCTGGGAGGCAATGTGCATAGGAATGCGGGGAAGGCAAGGGACGCGCTGCATTGCGTGAGGCCGTGAAGGCGGCTAAAGGGATGTGGAACACGACAACAGAGAATCTTGGGAGACAGATATGTCAAACGCACAGCTTGAAGCCGCGATTGAAGCAGCATGGGACGCGCGAGACGCGATCACGCCAGCCACGACGGGAGAGGCCCGTGAGGCGATTGAAGATACGCTCAATGCGCTCGACAGTGGCAAGCTGCGTGTGGCGGAAAAGCAGGCTGACAACAGCTGGCACGTGAACCAATGGGCCAAGAAGGCTGTTCTTCTCGGGTTTCGCATCAAGGATATGGAAATTCAGGAGGGCGGCCCGCAGGCTGGCGGCTGGTGGGACAAGGTCGACAGCAAATTTGCCGGCTGGAAAGCCGAGGACTGGAAGAGCGCAGGCTTTCGCGCGGTTCCGAACTGCGTTGTGCGCAAGTCGGCCTATATTGCGCCTGGCGTTGTTTTGATGCCGTCTTTTGTCAACATCGGCGCTTATGTCGACAGTGGCACAATGGTAGACACTTGGGCGACTGTTGGCTCCTGCGCGCAGATCGGCAAGAATGTGCATCTTTCTGGCGGCGTTGGCATTGGCGGCGTTTTGGAGCCGATGCAGGCTGGCCCGACGATCATTGAAGACAACTGCTTTATTGGCGCGCGATCTGAAGTTGTGGAAGGCTGCATTGTGCGGGAAGGCTCTGTGCTTGGCATGGGTGTTTTCATTGGCCAGTCGACCAAGATTGTTGACCGCGAGACAGGCGAAGTGATGTATGGTGAAGTGCCCAGCGGCTCTGTTGTTGTGGCGGGTTCAATGCCGAGCAAGAACGGTGTGAACCTCTATTGCGCCGTGATTGTGAAGCGGGTTGACGAGCGCACGCGGAGCAAGACCTCGATCAACGAGCTTTTGCGGGACTGAGCAACGCAGCGAAAAAAGACAGAGCGCGGCGACGGAAGTTGCCGCGTTTTGCGTTTGTCTCCTTGAGATGTGGAGAGGGCGTTATGACAAGATCGGTTGTTCTGTTGGTTGCGATGGGCTTTTTTGTTTGGTTGCAGGCCATGGGCATGGCTTGAGGCAGAGCGCAGTTTTGTGACGCCACAGCAGGGTCGAATTTGCGCTTTGCGCAAATCCGACCGTTTGGGGGACCAGTCCCCCAGACCCCCTGGGATATTGTTAGAAAGAAAAAGGGAGCGGGCGGGGCGGCGCTTTGGGCTCTTTGGTGGCCGCTGGCTTTGGGAGTGCAGGCGCGTGTTTCCAGAGAGTAGAGCAGGCGGCTTGAGCGCGGTGTGGGTTGACTTGACCTGTGCAGTTCGCCAAGCCTCACCCTGACGAGATAGGGAGGCTGAAATGGCCGAGAAGACAGAAAAACCCAAAGAGAAGAAGGCGAAGAAGCCGCAGCAGGTTTATACCCTACTGGTTGAAATCGGCCGTAAGGAGGGCGACGGGCTGCCAAAGGGGGCGACGGGGGCTGCGCTGGTGATTTATGCCAGTGGTGTCGATGAAGAAGAGGCTGTGCGTGAAACTGTGGCGATCCTGAAGCAGGCGGACACCGCGCCTTTGGATGTCACAGGCTATGGCACGCTGGAGGAGCGTTTGGAGCTTGGTCACGATATTCCCGAGGAAGAGCGCGGGCTTATGGCGCGGGCTTTGGCGGAGAACTCGGTGATTGTGGCGCAGATGGAGCCTTATTTTGAGGGGCAAGGCTATAAGAGCGGAAGCGAGCACTGAGATGGCGCAGCGTCCTGTCAGGCTTGCAATCAACGGGTTCGGGCGGATTGGCCGTTCGATCCTCAGGATGCTGCATGGCGCAGGGCAGGGTGCGCGGGCGGGTGACTTCGAGGTTGTTCTGATCAATGATATCGCGCCGCTGGAGAGCTGTGCCTATCTTTTTGCCTATGACAGTATTTTTGGGCCGTTTCCCGGGGCGGTCAGCCATTGCGAGCAGCGGCTTGATGTGGATGGCGTGAGCTATCCGTTTCACGCCGAGGTCGATCTGCGGGCGCTGGATCTGAGCGGTGTCGATGTTTTGCTGGAATGCACGGGCGCTGCGGGCAATCGCGCTTTGGCCGAGCGCGGGCTTGAGGCGGGGGCGCAGGCTGTACTGATTTCGGGCCCGTCAGAGGCGGCGGACAAGACCATTGTTCTGGGGGCGAATGAGGCCGAGATCGGGGCGCATAGGATTGTCTCCAACGCCAGTTGCACGACCAATGCGCTTGCGCCGCTGTTGCGTCTCTTGGATGCGCGCTGGGGCGTTGAGAGCGGGCACATGACCACTGTGCACTGTTACACGGGCAGCCAACCAACCATCGACAAGCCGCGGGGCGACCTTGTGCGCTCGCGTGCGGCGGCGCTCTCTATGGTTCCGACGACGACGAGTGCGGCGAAGCTGATCGGCGAGGTGCTTCCGAAGCTGGCTGGGCGGATCGAGGCGCGGGCTGTGCGTGTTCCGACGGCGAGTGTGTCTGCGATCGATCTGGCAGTGCAGGTTGCGCGGCCCGCCACTGTGGAAGAGGTGAACGCGGCCTTGGCTGAGGCCGCCGCTGCCAGCCCGCTGTTTGGCTATATCACCGAGCCGCTCGTTTCGACGGACCTGCGAGGCCGATCAGAAAGTATCATTCTGTCGGGGCGCGAAACCAGTGTGTCTGTCGGCGGTTTGCTCCGTGTCTTTGGTTGGTATGACAACGAGTGGGGCTTCTCGAGCAGGATGCTGGATATGGCCGCCTTGATGGCGCAGCGGGGGCGCTAGAATATTCCATTTGCGCGCTGCATCTCGCGGATATAGGCGATGATACTGGCGACTTCGGCGCGGGTCAGCCCGTTTACGGGGAGCATATGTCCGAAGCGCCAGTGATGCGCCTGAACGCCTTGCGATACGGCGCGTTGAAAGCTTTCGTCGCCGTGGTGGCCCGGTTCGTATATTTTGTGAATGAGCGGTGGGGCCGCATTGATATTGCCTGCGCCATTGAGGCCGTGACAGGCCGCGCATTTGGCTTCAAAAGCGGTCTGGCCGAGCCGGGCTGTGGCTGTGAGCAAAGCGGGGAGGGTGACGTCGACCATTGCGGACCCTGTTGGCAGAACCGCAGGCGCTTTTGCTGCGGGCGGTATTGCCTGATAGCCTATGAAGAGGCCGAGGGCGGCGAGGCCAGCGACGAGAAGAGAGGTTTTGCGCATGGGGATCCCCTTTTGACACCTGTTGGGTGTCTGTGTAAGGCTTCCTCTAACTGGAAGGTCAAGCAGGAGTTTCAGCATGAATATTTCTGGCGCAGCGAAGGCGGCGGGGCTGCCTGTGAAGACAGTGCGATATTACGCCGATATTGGCCTTGTCGAGCCTGCGGCGCGCACGGCGGCGGGGTATCGGGACTATGACGATGCAGCGTTGCGCAAGCTTTCTTTTGTCGGGCGCGCACGGGGCTTTGGCTTTTCGATTGCTCAGTGTCGCGAGCTATTGGGGCTTTATCAGGATGCGCACCGCAGCAGTGCCGAAGTGAAGCAGATTGCCAGTGCGCGGCTGGAGGATATTCGCGCCAAGCAGCGCGAGCTTCAGGCGCTTCATGACGAGTTGGCACATCTGGTCGGCGCCTGCTCTGGCGATGCGCGGCCTGACTGCCCGATTATTGACTATTTCAGCTGAGACATGGCGCGGAGCCTCGGTTTGAGCGCTTCTGCGGCATAGTCGATGAAGAGACGCACCTTGGGGTCTTGCAGCTTGCGGTGTGGAAACAGGCAGAGAAAGCTTGTGGGCATAGGCGGTGTTTGGGGTAGAACCTCGACGAGCGCACCGGAGGCGAGATGCGAGGCGACTTCAAAGCGCGGTTTGTTGGCGATACCGTGACCCGCGAGCGCCCAATCGGTCAGAATATCGGAAGTGTCCGCATCAAAGCGGCCCAGAACGTTGAGCTTGAGGGGGCCGGCAGTTGTGTTCAGGGTCCAGAAATACTCGGGCGAGCGCGGGTAGCGGAGCAAGAGGCAATTGTGCTGCATCAGGGCTTGGGGCGTGTCGGGTGTGCCATGTTTGGCCAAGTAGTCGGGCGTGGCAACGAGGGCGCGCGGCACATCGGCGAGTTTGCGTTGTTTGAAGGTGCTGTCGGGCGGGGTGCCAAGCATGAAGGCGATGTCGAGGCGGTCTTCCAGGAGGTCAACCTTGCGGTCTGACAGGCGCAGCTGGATTTGCACATCAGGATGGTTTTGCGCAAAGCTGGGCACGAGCGGGGCAAGCAGGCGCTGGCCCAAGCCAAGCGGGCAAGACACCCGAAGCGCGCCACGCGGCTGGCCTGAGAAGCCCGCAAGAGCGGCCTCGGCGTCATCCAGTGAGGTGATGACTTTTCTAGCGTGATCATAAAACAGCTGGCCCGCCTCAGTTGTGCGCAACTTGCGGGTTGTGCGATCAAACAGGCGCACGCCGAGGCGTTTCTCCAACTCTTTTATGCGGTTTGACGCCACGGCGGGTGTGAGCCGCATCTCGCGGCCTCCTGATGTGATGGATCCAAGCTCGACCACGCGGCAAAAAACCTTGATACTCTCGACATAGGGCATGAAGCACTCCTGTTTCCCGCTGTCAGTATGGCGCAGATTGAGGAGATTAACTTTATAATATTTGTTGAAAGTGTCTAGCGAGAAGCGCTGCTTTTGTTGAAAGTATAATGAGCGTAAGCTGGGCAAAAGAATTGCTTGGGAAGGTTCTGTCATGGGGCATCTGCGACGCGAGATCAGGTTTTTGTTGAACGGCGAGGATGTGCGGCTTGAGACAGTCGGTGCGCAAGACACTTTGCTTGATTTTTTAAGGATTTCAAAGCGGCTGACAGGAACAAAAGAGGGGTGCGCCGAGGGCGACTGCGGCGCTTGCACTGTGCTTGTTGGACGGCTTGCCGAAGGGAGCGTGCAGTATGAGACCGTGAACGCCTGTATCCGTTTTCTGGCGAGCCTTGATGGCTGCCATGTGGTGACGATCGAGCATTTGCGCGGCGCGGATGGCGGCTTGCACCCTGTGCAGCAGGCGATGGTTGATGCGCATGGTAGCCAGTGTGGTTTTTGCACGCCCGGGATTGTGATGTCGCTTTATGCGCTTTGGATGGAGACGCCTGCGCCGAGTGATGCGCAGATCGAGACTGCGCTTCAGGGCAATCTGTGCCGTTGCACAGGTTATGAGCCGATCTTCAAGGCCGCACGGGCGGCAGCGGCTTCGGGCGACCCTGCGGCAGACCCTCTGGCGCTTGAGCGGGCGGATGTCGCGGCTTGGCTTGAGGCGTTGAACGACGGGCGGCGTGTTGAGGTTTGCAAGGGTGAGGACCGCGCGATTTTGCCTGCCAGTCTTGCTGATTTGAGCAAGGTTTTGGCAGAACACCCTGATGCCACGATTGTTGCGGGGGCGACGGATGTGGGGCTTTGGGTGACAAAGCTGATGAAGCCCATCACGCCCGCTGTGTTCATCGGGCATTTGTCCGAGTTGCGTGAGATCAAGCGGTCAGGCTCTGCTTTGAAGATTGGTGCCAGTGTGAGCTACAGCGAAGCCGAGGCGGCACTGAGGGCGGCTTTCCCGCATCTGGAGAACTATTGGCGGCGCATTGCGGGCTGGCAAGTGCGCAATATGGGAACGATTGGTGGAAATATCGCCAATGGCTCGCCGATTGGTGATGTGCCGCCTGTGTTTATCGCGCTTGGGGCAAAGCTTCAGTTGCGAAGTGCTGAAGGTTCTCGGATGCTGCCGCTAGAGGATTATTTTGTCGCCTATGGCAAACAGGATTTGCGCGCGGGAGAGTTTGTCGAGGCTGTTGAGCTGCCGCTTGTGCAGGCGGGTGTGCATCATGCGGCTTACAAAGTGTCCAAGCGGCGAGATGAAGATATTACGGCCGTTGCTGTGGGGCTGTCTGTCGCCGTGAGCGAGGGCCGGATCGCGCAGGCGCGCATTGCGTTTGGCGGCATGGCCGCAACACCGAAGCGCGCGGCCAAGGCGGAGGCGGCACTTGTCGGGCAGCCTTTTGCGGCAGAGAGCTTTGAGGCGGCGGCGCTGGCTGTTGGCGAGGATTTTCAGCCCTTGAGTGACTGGCGGGCAACCGCCCAATATCGAAGCCTTGTGGCGGCAAATCTTTTGCGCCGTTTCTGGGCCGAGCAGGGCGCGGGCGAAATTGCCAAGCTGGAGGGTGTGTAAGTGACGGAGTTTGGACATACGGGCACCGACGCCAAGCACGACAGCGCGATCAAGCAAGTGATGGGGCGGGCGGAGTATACCGACGATATCCCAGAGCCGATTGGCACGTTGCACGCCTATCTAGGCTGCTCGCAGGTTGCGCATGGCACGATCAAGGCGATGGATCTGAGCGCGGTTCTGGCTGTGAAAGGCGTGATTGGCGTTTTGACGGCGAGAGATGTTCCCGGGGTGAATGATGTTTCTGCGGTGCACGCGGGGGACGAGCCTGTTTTTCCTGAAAAAACCGTCGAATTTTACGGCCAGCCCTTGTTTGCCGTGATTGCAGAGAGCCGCGATATTGCGCGGCGGGCGGCAGAGCTTGCGAGCGTCGAGATTGAGGTGCTGCCCCATGTGCTTGGCCCGATGGAGGCGATTGCGGCGGGATACCCTGACGTGACTGCCCCGCTCAAGCTGGAGCGCGGTGATGTCGGCGCAGGCTTTGCCAAGGCGGCCAAGCGCATCGCGGGGCAGATGACGATTGGCGGACAGGACCATATGTATCTTGAGGGGCATATCTCTTTTGCAATGCCCGGTGAGGATGATGACGTCGTCATTTACGCGTCGACCCAGCACCCGACCGAGGCGCAAGTGATTGTGGCGCAGGTTTTGGGCGTCGCTGCGCATTCGGTTGTGGTCAATGTGCGGCGCATGGGCGGCGGGTTTGGCGGCAAGGAAAGCCAGATGAACCTCTTTGCTGCTGTGGCGGCCATGGCGGCGAAGAAATGGAACCGTCCCGTCAAGATCCGCCCTGACCGCGATCAGGATATGAGCGCGACGGGCAAGCGGCACGACTTTGTGGCGGATTATGCTGTCGGTTTTGATGAGGAGGGGCGGATTGAGGCTGTGGAGGGCCAATGGGCGGCGCGCTGTGGCTTTGCGGCGGACCTTTCAGGGCCTGTCACGGACCGCGCGCTTTTTCATGCGGACAACGCCTATTATTATCCAAACGTGCGGCTTAAGTCGCGGCCTATGAAGACCAATACCGTCTCGAACACCGCTTTCAGGGGCTTTGGTGGGCCTCAGGGTGTGATCGTGGCGGAGCGTATGATTGAAGAGATTGCCTATGCGCTGGGCAAGGATACGCTCGATATACGCCGCGCGAATTTTTATGGCGTGGGCGAGCGGGATGTGACGCCCTATCATCAGACAGTGGAAGACAACATTCTGGAGCGGCTCATTGGCGAGCTGGAAGACACGTCGGACTACCAAAAGCGGCGGGAGGAGATCATTGCGTTTAACGCCAAAGGCGGAATTTTGCGGCGCGGAATTGCGCTGACGCCTGTAAAGTTTGGCATCAGCTTTACGGCGACGTGGTATAATCAGGCGGGGGCGTTGCTGCATATCTACAAAGACGGCTCGCTCATGATCAACCACGGTGGCACCGAGATGGGCCAAGGGCTGAACACCAAGATTGCGCAGATTGTTGCGGAGGCGTTCGGAGTTCCGCTTGATGCGGTGAAGATCACCAGAACGACGACCGAGAAAGTGCCCAATACCAGCGCGACGGCAGCGTCTTCGGGGACGGACCTCAACGGGATGGCTGCGCTGGATGCCTGCGAGCAGATCAAGGCGCGGCTTCTGGCTTATGCCTCGGAGAAATGGGGCGTTAGCGAGTTGCGCTTTGAGGGCGGGGTTGTTCACTGTGGTGACAAGGACTTTGACTTTAAGACGTTTATTGCGGGGGCCTATATGGACCGCGTGCAGCTTTCTGCTGCAGGGTTCTACAAGACGCCTGAAATTCACTGGGACAGGGCCACGGGCAAGGGGCAGCCTTTTTTCTATTTCGCTTATGGGGCGTCTTGTTCGGAAGTCGAAATTGATACGTTGACCGGCGAATACCGAGTGACGCGCGCCGATGTGCTGCATGATGTGGGCCGCTCGCTCAACCCTGCGATTGACCGTGGGCAAGTCGAGGGGGCGTTTATCCAAGGGATGGGGTGGCTCACCACCGAGGAACTTTGGTGGGACGATAAGGGGCAGCTCAGAACCCATGCGCCGAGCACCTATAAAATCCCGTTGGCCTCTGACAAGCCGCGGCATTTTGATGTGCGCCTCGCGGAGTGGAGCGAGAACCCCAAGCGCACGATCAAGCGCAGCAAGGCGGTGGGCGAGCCGCCGTTTATGCTTGGGATTTCGGTGTTTGAGGCGATTGGTCATGCGGTGGCCTCTGTGGCAGACTACGCTGAATGCCCGCGGCTTGATGCGCCAGCCACGCCAGAGCGGGTCTTGATGGCGATCGAACGGCTCAAGCAATGAGTGGACTCGTGGAATTTCTTCAGGCTGACGGCACGGTCGTTGAGGTCCGCATCACCGAGGTGCGAGGCTCTTCGCCGCGCGAGGCGGGGGCATTTCTGCTGGTGTGTGGTGCTCGGATTTGGGGGACTGTCGGCGGCGGGCAGCTTGAATATATGGCGCTGGATGAGGCGCGCAAACTTGCCCGCTCTGACGGGAGTGTCGCCGAGATGAATGTGCCGTTGGGGCCAGAGATCGGCCAGTGTTGTGGCGGGCGTGTGCGGCTTGATTTGCGTATCCTTGATGCGGCGGACAAGGCGCGGCTGCTCGCAGAAGAAGCCGCGCGCGTGGCGGCTTTGCCAGAGGTCCTGATCCTTGGAGCGGGTCATGTGGGCCGCGCGCTGGCCTATGCTTTTGCGCCCTTGCCTGTGCGTGTCACGCTGATTGACAGCCGCGCCGAAGAGTTGGCGCGGGCGCCAAAGGGTATCGAGCAGATCTGCACGCCGCTGCCCGAGGCCAAGCTGCGCGCGGCGGGCGCAGGGGCGGCGTATATTGTGGCGACGCATGAGCACAGTCTCGACTTTCTGCTGACGCAAGAGGCGTTGGCGCGGGGTGATGCGGCTTATGTTGGTATGATCGGCTCGCAAACAAAACGGGCGAAATTTGAAAGCTGGGCCGTTGGGCCAACGGAGGCTTTGATGTGTCCGATGGCTGCGGCCAATAAGGGCGACAGGCGGCCTGAGGTGATTGCGGCGTTTGTTGTGGCCGAAGTCATGACGGCCTTGGCGAAGAGCCCTGCGAAGGAGACGGCAGATGAGTGAGACGTTATTTCTTGGTCGTGTGCTGAGCTTTCACCGTCGCCCTGAAGATGCGCAGGATGAGGCGGCCTTTCGCTATCATGAGGCGGGCGCTGTGCACGTCAGGGACGGGCGCATTGTGGCTATGGGAGACGCGGGGGATCTTCGAAAAGATGCGCATGGCGCAGAGATCGTTGATCACCGCGAGCATCTGATATTGCCGGGCTTCATTGACACACATCTGCATTTTCCGCAGGTGCAGGTGCTTGCAAGCTGGGGCAAAGACCTGCTCGACTGGCTCAACACATATACGTTTGTGGAAGAGCAGCGTTTTGCAGACAGCGCCCATTGTGAGGCTATGGCGAAAGGCTTTTACGACGGGCTTTTAGGAAACGGGACAACCACGGGCGTCGCTTATGGCTCGGTTCATGCCGCGAGCGTTGAGGCGATGTTTGCCGAGGCCGAGCGGCGCGGGATGTGTATGATCGGCGGCAAAGTCATGATGGATTGCCATGCGCCTGAGGCTTTGCTTGATACGGCGCAGACAGGCTATGACGAGAGCCTTGCCCTGATCGAGCGGTGGCATGGCAGGGGGCGGCTCTCTTATGCGATCACACCTCGGTTTGCGCTGACCTCAACACCTGCGCAACTGGAGGCCGCAGGGGCTTTATGCGTCTTACATCCTGAGTGCTATATGCAGACCCATGTGAGCGAGAATGTGAACGAGATCGCACGGGCGAAAGAGCTTTATCCAGACGCGCCTGACTATGTTGGCATCTATGAGCGCTACGGCCTGTTGAGCGAGCGGGCCTTGCTTGGTCATGCGATCCATCTTGAGCCGCGCGAGATTGATGTGATTGCCGACACGGGGGCGAAGCCTGTTTTTTGCCCGACGTCGAACCTTTTTCTTGGTTCTGGGCTTTATGACGACGCGGGGTTGCGTGCGCGGGACATTCAGGGCGCGATTGCTACGGATATTGGCGGGGGCACGTCTTATTCGATGCTTCAGACGCTCAATGAAGGCTACAAGGTTTTGCAGCTACGCGGGCAGCAGATGCACCCGTATCAGGCGTTTGACTGGATCACGCGGGGCAACGCCGAGGCGCTTGGGCTGGCGCATGAGATTGGCACACTTGAGGCGGGAACTGCGGCCGATATGGTCGTTCTCGATGCGCGGGCAACGCCTGAGATGGCTTTGCGCGCCGACAGGATCGGGACGCTTGCAGAAGAGCTGTTTCTTTTGATGATTATGGGAGATGACCGTGCGGTTGCGCAGACGTATGTCGGCGGAGCAGCGCAGAAAAATAGGTGAGTGATGCCAAGATTTTCGGCGAATATTTCGATGATGTTCACAGAGCTGCCATTTGATGCGCGCTTTAGGGCCGCGCAAAAGGCAGGTTTTGGGGCTGTTGAGTTTATGTTCCCTTATGGCTACGCGCCAGAGGGGCTTGCCAAGGCGCTTGAGGACAATGCGCTGGGGCTGTCTGTTTTTAACCTTCCGCCCGGAGATTGGGGCGGGTTTGAGCGCGGTTTGGCGGCGGTGCGCGGGCGTGAAGCCGAGTTTGTGCAAGGGCTTGATATGGCTGCGCGTTACGCGCGCGTTATGGGCGCAGCGCGTGTGCATTGTATGGCNGGGATTGCCGAAGGGCGCGAGGCGGAGGCCCGCTATATCGGCAATGTCCGCCGCGCAGCGGACAGGCTGGCGCGCCAAGGCTGCACTGTGATGATCGAGCCGATCAATACGTCTGATATGCCGGGTTACTTTCTCAACCGCACGGATGAAGCCGTGGAGCTTTTGCACAAGATTGATCATGAAAATGTTGCGCTTCAATGGGATGTTTATCACCATGAGCGCACACATGGCGACGCTTTGAGCGCTTTGCCTGAGGTGTTGCCTCATGTGGCGCATATCCAGATTGCGAGTGTGCCAGAGCGGCACGAGCCTGAAGGGTTTGGCGCGTTGTTTGCGGCGCTTGACGCTGCGGAGTATGCAGGCTGGGTGGGTTGCGAGTATCACCCGCGCGGCAAGACAATTGAGGGCCTTGGCTGGCTCAGAGAGGCACGATATGCGGCAGGAGCGCCCAGAGCTTGAAGAGCTGATCTCTGTTGCGCGGGGAGAAACGCTCGCCGACACCGTGCTGCGTGGCGGCACAGTTTTTGATGTGGTGACGGGGGCGAGGATCGCTGGAGATGTGGCCATTTTTCAGGGCCTCATCGCGGGGATAGGCGCCGAGTATGAGGCGCGCGAGAGCGTTGATGTGAGCGGGTTGACGCTTGTTCCCGGGTTTATTGACACGCATCTCCATGTGGAAAGCTCGCTCGTGACGCCGTTTGAGTTTGACCGATGTGTCGGGCCGCGCGGTGTGACCACGGCGATTTGTGATCCGCACGAGATTGCCAATGTGGTTGGTGTGACGGGTCTGCGGTATTTTCTGGACGCCTCCGAGAGGGTCTTGATGGACTTGAGGGTGAATCTCAGCTCTTGTGTGCCTTCGACCGATATGGAAACCGCAGGCGCGCGGATCGAGGCGGAAGACCTTGTGCCGCTAATGGGTCATGCGCAGGTGAGCGGGCTGGCCGAAGTGATGAACTACCCTGGGGTGATCCAACGTGATGCGGGGATCATGGCAAAGCTCAGGCTTTTTGAAGGGCGCCATATTGACGGGCACGCGCCCTTGCTGTCAGGCCGCGACCTCAACGCTTATGTGAGCGCTGGGATCCGCACGGAGCACGAGGCGACGCGCGCTGAAGAAGCGCGCGAGAAGCTGCAAAAGGGGCTGCGGGTGCTCATCCGCGAAGGCTCTGTCAGCAAGGATCTGGAAGCGCTGGCGGAGGTGCTTGATGAGTTTACCTCGCCCTATATGTGCCTTTGCACGGATGACCGGAACCCGCTCGACATCGCTGAAGAGGGGCATCTGGACTATATGATCAGGCGGCTGATCGAACGCGGGTGTTCGGCGCGGGCGGTTTATCGCGCGGCGAGCCTGTCGGCGGCGGAGGCCTTCGGGCTGAAGGACAGAGGGCAGCTCGCCCCCGGAAAACGCGCTGATATTGTGGCTGTGAAGAGCCTTGAGGCCTGTGATGTGCAGGCCGTCTGGGCGGGCGGTCTTCGCCTGACGGAAGAGGCCTTTGCGACGCGCGAGGAGATTGAACCTATCGGGCGCAATTCGGTAAATGCGCCAAGGGTGACGGCGGAGGCGTTTCGCACCACTGGCAACCGCGAGCAGACCAATGTGATCGGGATCATTGAAGGTAAAATTATCACCGAGCACCTGCATGAGGATATCCCGATTGTGGACGGGGACAAACGCCCCGATGTGGCGCGTGACCTTGTCAAGATCGCCGTGATCGAGCGACATGGGAAGAACGGCAATATCGCGACGGGCTTTGTGCGTGGATTTGGCCTCCAGCGGGGGGCGATTGCTTCTACTGTGTGTCATGACCATCACAATATTGCCGTTGTGGGCGCGGATTATGACGATATGGCGCTGGCGGCAAACCGCTTGGGAGAGATCGAGGGCGGGTTTGTTGTTGTCGAGGGGGGGCGTGTGCTGGCCGAGCTTGCGCTGCCTCTGGCGGGGCTGATGAGCCTTGAACGGTATGAGACCGTTCGGGAGCAGCTTATCCCGCTGCGCGCCGCTGCGGCGGGTCTTGATGTGAGCCTGCATGAGCCGTTTTTGCAGCTTGCGTTTTTGGCGCTGCCAGTGATCCCGACGCTCAAGATCACCGATCGCGGGCTTGTGGATGTGATGAAGTTTGAAATCATCGGGTGATCTGAAGGCGCGGCTCCGCCGCACAGGATACTTAAGAGGGGGACCAGTCCCCCTCAGCCAAAACCTATGGTTTTGGCTCTCCCCCTGGGATATTTAGAGAAAGAAAAAGGCATCAAGGCCAGCAAGAGACCCTTCGTTTGCCAAGAGTTTGCGTCAGGCTCTTTTCAGCAGCCTGTGAGACGTTATATAGGTCCATGCGCGTGGACAAAAAAATGTCAGGACCGATGCAGGATAGAGCGATCATTTGGATGGGTGACGAAGGTGATGACGGGGGGGATACCTCTGTTTTGACCAAAGTGAAGCCCAAGACCAAGCGGCCACCGCTTTATAAGGTGATGCTGCTGAATGATGATTACACGCCTATGGAATTTGTTGTGCATATTCTGGAGCGCTTTTTTGGTATGGATCATGCGCAGGCGTTTGAGATTATGTTGACGGTGCATAAGCGGGGGCTTGCTGTTGTTGGTGTTTTCTCGCATGAGATTGCTGAAACGAAGGTGACTCAGGTTATGGATCTTGCGCGCCAGCATCAGCACCCGCTGCAATGCACAATGGAAAAGGAGTGAGGCGCGGCCTCGCCCTGAAGGGATTATTCGGATGATGGATACACGTTTGTCGCTCGCGCTTGAGGCGGGGCACGTGAGCTTGCCTGCCGAGGGCGAGATTGTTGTTTTGGGAGCTGCGGGGCAGAGCCTTGCGGGCTTGCCGCAAGAGCGGCTCTTGCTTGTTTGCGACGACGTTATATCGGCCAGTGCCTATGAAGCGCAGGGCTATGCTCTGGCGACGGAATTGCCCGAAGCGGCGGCGGGCGCGCTTGTCTTTGTGCCGCGGGGGCGGCTTGAGGGGCGGGTGATGTTTGCCCGCGCCGCCAAGATGACGGGGGGCACATTTATCGTGGACGGCGTGAAGACCGACGGTGTGGACAGCCATTTTAAAGAGCTGCGCAAGCGTGGCACCTGTGGCGCGGCCTACAGTAAGGCGCATGGCAAGATTTTCAGTTGCGAGCTGGGGGAGGAGGCTGCGCAAGACTGGCTTGAGGCGGGCCTCGGCGACCAGAATGCGGACGGTTTTTTCACGGTTCCCGGTGTCTTTTCTGCGGACAAGGCGGATGAGGGCTCGCGGCTTTTGGAGGCTGTTCTGCCTGAAAAACTCGGCAAGGAAGTTGCCGACCTTGGGGCGGGCTGGGGTTATTTGTCTCGCGCTATCCTGACGCGCCAGACGGTCGAGGTTTTGCATATGGTTGAATCCAGTCATGCGGCGCTTGAGTGTGCAAAGGCAAATACGGCTGATGCGCGCGTTCAGTTTCACTGGGCGGATGCGACCCGCTGGCAGCCGCGGGCTTCCTTGGACAGTGTTGTGATGAACCCGCCATTTCACACCGGACGTAAGGGCGTGCCCGAGCTTGGGCAGGCCTTTATTGCCTCGGCGGCGGCGGCGCTCAAGGGTGTTGGGCACCTCTATATGGTGGCGAACCGTCACTTGCCTTATGAGGAGGCCTTGCGCGCGCGCTTTGGCTTTGTTGAGGAACTGGACGGCGGCAACAGCCGCTTCAAAATTCTTCATGCGGCTAAGCCATCTCGCAAGCGCTAGGTTTTTGCGCTAACACTGCCGCCAGATTTGGCAAAGATTCGAACGAAGGAGCGAGAGATGTCGCTTTCGATCAGTGGAAAAACGGCGATTGTTACGGGGGCGGCGAATGGCGTTGGCCTCGCGATTGCGCGACATTTTGTCGACAAGGGTGCAAACGTTATGTTTGCCGATATGGATGATGAGGCGCTGACAAAAGAAGTTGGTGTTCAAGACGAGGACAGCCAAATCCGCGCCTTTGCTGGCGATTTGCGCGAGAAGCTGACGCTGGCAAACCTTCTGTCCGCGACGATTGATGCGTTTGACCGCGTTGATATTCTGGTCAATGCCTCGCGGCAGGTTGTGACGTCTGATCCGCTCAATCCGGATGATGACGCTGTGCAAATGTCACTGGAGCAAAACCTGATGGCCTCTTTGCGCCTCAGTCAGCTGATTGCGAAACGGATGATCAAGCAGGCCCATGACGATGACAATGACAGGCCTGCCGGGTCGATCATCAACCTGTCGTCCATTCTGGCGCGGCGGGCGCATCCTGAGCTTATGGCGCTGTCTATTTCTAACGCAGCTTTGGAGCAGATGACACGCTCGCTCGCTGTGGCGCTGGCGCCCGAGCGGATCAGGGTCAATGCGGTTGCGATGGGGTCGGTTATGAGCGCAAGTTTGCAAGAGCACCTGAAAGACAACCCTGATTTTCGCTCTGTGATCGAGAACGGCACACCCATGGGGCGGATCGCCAGCCCGACCGAGCTTGCTGAAGTGGCGCAGTTTTTGGCCTCTGATGGGGCCGGGTTTATGACAGGGCAGGTGCTCACGGTAGATGGCGGGCGCACGTTGCTTGACCCTGTGACAGCGCCTGCGCACTGAGGAGAAGAGCATGAGTGATATGCAAGACGAGAAAGCCCAGGCGAGCGCATGGTTTCGCAGCCTGCGTGACGATATTGTCGCCAGCTTTGAAGGCATTGAAGACGCTTTTGGTGGCGATCAGCCGGCGGGGCGTTTTGAGGTGAGTGAAACCACGCGCCAGTCGGATGACGGCTCTGATGCGGGTGGGGGCCTTATGAGTGTGATGCGCGGCGGGCGCGTGTTTGAGAAGGTCGGGGTGAATATTTCGACAGTTTTTGGCACGCTCGGCAGCCGCGCTCAGGCGGCCATGGCTGCGCGCAAGGGCCTTGCGGGTATGGCAGAAGATCCGCGTTTTTGGGCCAGTGGGATCAGTCTTGTGGCTCATATGCAGAACCCGCATAGTCCCGCTGTCCATATGAATACGCGGATGTTCTGGACGCCGCATGGCTGGTGGTTTGGTGGTGGGTCCGACCTTAACCCCTGTATCGAATATGCTGAGGATACGGCACATTTTCACGCGGTTCAGAAAGAGCATTGTGACAGGCATGGCGTAGAGCATTATCCACGCCTGAAGGCTTGGGCGGACGAGTATTTCTATATTCCCCATCGCAAGCGGGCGCGGGGCGTTGGCGGCATTTTTCTGGATGATCACAACACGGGCGATTGGGCCGCTGACTTTGCCATGATCCAAGATATTGGCCGTGCTTTTTTGCCTGCGTTTGTGCCTTTGACCGAAAAGCGCATGGCGCAGCCTTGGGGCGCGGCCGACAAGGATGCGCAGCTTGTGCACCGCGGCCTCTATGCGGAGTATAATCTCGTTTATGATCGGGGCACGAAATTTGGCCTTGAAACGGGGCATGACGCCAACGCGGTTTTGATGAGTTTGCCGCCCTTGGCGAAGTGGATTTGACTTGGATCAATTCTAACATTCGGCGAATCGAATACTTTAGATATTGAAGGAAACGCGCTCAAACTTGACCCTGCTTTTACTCTGTGGAGGCCTAACAAGCATGAGACATTTCTTTTTGACATCCACCACTGCGTTGGCGCTCGCTTCTGGAAGTGTCGCCTTTGCCAATGATTTGCGCAATGAGGCGCTGGAGCTTTTTGCCCCCCTGCCTTCCACGATTCCTGCGTTGAATGCCAACCCTGTCACGCCTGAGAAGATTGATCTTGGCAAAGCGCTGTTTTTTGACCCGCGTATGTCGGCGTCGGGTGTTTTTTCCTGCAACTCGTGTCACAACCTTGCCACAGGCGGTGACGACAATATGCCCACCTCTATTGGGCACGGCTGGCAGAAAGGCCCGCGCAACTCGCCCACTGTGCTGAACTCGGTCTTTAACGAAGCCCAGTTCTGGGACGGGCGCGCGCCTGATCTTGCCGAGCAGGCCAAAGGGCCGGTTCAAGCGGGAGTCGAGATGGCCAATACGCCTGATAACGTGGTCGCGACGCTCAACTCTATGCCGCAATATGTGGAGTGGTTTGAGGCGTCTTTCCCTGACGAAGCGGAGCCTGTGAGCTTTGACAACTTCGCAAAGGCGATTGAGGCCTATGAGGCCACACTGATCACGCCTGCGCCCTTTGATGCGTGGCTCAATGGGGATGATGCGGCTTTGGACGAGATGGAAACAGCAGGCCTTGGTTTGTTCATCGACAAGGGTTGTGCCTCCTGCCATAGCGGGGTCAACCTTGGCGGCAACGGCTATTATCCCTTCGGTCTGATCGAAAAGCCGGGGGCGGATATTCTGCCTGAGGGCGATAAGGGGCGCTTTGCCGTCACAGAGACAGCCGATGATGAATATGTCTTTCGGGCCTCGCCGCTGCGCAACATCGACCAAACTGCGCCTTACTTTCATTCGGGTATTGTATGGGACTTGAAAGTTGCCGTGCAGGTGATGGGGGAAAGCCAGCTGGGTGAGGATCTGACGGAGGATGAGGCCGATAAGATCGTTGCTTTCCTCGGCAGTCTGACAGGCGATATGCCTGAGGTGGTCTATCCGGTCCTGCCTGCCGAGACTGCGGCGACGCCAAGGCCGACGGGTGAAGTGAAATAAACCAGACGGGCCAGCATAGAGCTGGCCCTTTTTCTTTTGCGGCGAGGGTTAGAGGCCGCGCACCGTATCAATCATAAGCTGCACATTTTCGGGGTCGGCGTCAGGTGTGATCCCGTGACCGAGGTTGAAGATATGTGGGCCATTTTTCAGCGCATCAACGATTTTGCGGGTTTCGCGCACAAGATCGTCGCCGCCTGTGACCATATGTGAGGATTTCAGATTGCCCTGCACGCAGCCGCCCGTTTGCACGTTGGCGGCGGCCCACTCGGCTGTGACGCCATCATCAAGCGCGATACAGTCGGCGCCGATCGCCTCATGAAGGCCGACATAGCGCTCGCCTGCTCCACGGGGGAAGGCGATCACGGGTGTGTCGGGATGCAAGGCTTTTAACGCAGCCGTGATCTCGGCGGCGGGCTTTACCGCGTAGTTGATAAAGTCGTCTCCTTTGAGAGAGCCTGCCCAGCTGTCAAATATTTTAACGACTTCCGCGCCTGCTTTGATCTGCTCAGAGAGGTAGAGGATGGTTGCGTCGGTGATCCGCTTCAGGAGCGCTTCAAATACCTCGCGGTTGCCGTCTTTGAGGGCGTGTGCTGGGCCTTGATCCGGCGTGCCGCGGCCAGCGATCATATAGGTTGCCACCGTCCAGGGCGCGCCCGCGAAGCCTATGAGCGTTGTCTCTTCGGGCAGCTCGCGGCTGAGGAGCTTCACGGTTTCATAAATGGGCGCGAGGTGCTCGTGAATTGCATCGGCGGGCTTCAGCGCATCAAAGCCTGCTTTGTCAGTGATTGTGGAGAGGCGTGGGCCTTCGCCAGTGACAAACCAGAGGTCGGCGCCAAGGGCTTGGGGCACCAGCAAGATATCGGCGAAGAGAATCGAGGCATCAAAGCCATAGCGGCGGATCGGCTGAAGTGTGACTTCGCANGCCAGCTCGGAATTGTAACACAGCGAGAGGAAATCACCGGCCTCGGCGCGCGTGGCGCG
>P_2C_Liq_3_UnCtyDRAFT_100146_pt1 | contig 21134 bp, 15 predicted proteins | sample Pon2CUnioCityCA_3_FD_9720 | JGI IMG/M metagenome (IMG submission 9720)
CTTTGCAAAAAGGATTGGCAACGATTTCTAAAAATTTAGATAGAATGGTTGTTAAAGAAAAAATTTCTGAAAGCGATAAAAATACCACTTTAGCAAATATAACAACGTTTACAGTTATTGCTGATGGTGTTGCTAATACAGACTTGGTAGTAGAAGCTGCTACAGAAAATGCTGTTTTAAAGGCTAAAATTTTTAAAGAATTAGATGCCGTTTGTAATGAAAATACGATTTTGGCTACCAATACTTCATCAATTTCTATAACTCAAATTGCAGCGGTTACCAACAGACCTGAAAAAGTAATTGGAATGCATTTTATGAATCCTGTACCAATTATGAAGCTGGTTGAGATTATTAGAGGCTACAATACGACTGATGAAGTAACTGATTTAATTGTTGGACTTTCGAAAAAAATTGGTAAAATTCCGGTTGAAGTTAATGATTATCCAGGTTTTGTAGCAAATCGAATTTTAATGCCAATGATTAATGAATCGATTGAAACGTTATATAATGGAGTTGCTGGTGTTTCCGAAATTGACACAGTGATGAAATTAGGAATGGCACACCCAATGGGCCCTTTACAATTGGCAGATTTTATTGGTTTAGATGTGTGCTTGTCTATTTTAAATGTAATGTATGATGGTTTTAAAAATCCTAAATATGCACCTTGTCCGCTTTTAGTAAATATGGTGATGGCTGGAAAATTAGGCATAAAATCTGGAGAAGGCTTTTACGATTATAGCGAAAGTAGAAAGGCAGAAACTGTAGCTAAAATGTTTAGTTGATACATGAAGCACATACTATTATGTTTTCTTTTTTGCTTTTGGACTTGTGTTGTTTTTAGTCAAAATGATAAAAAATCTAAACTAAAACCATATAAAATTGGTGTTTTATATAATTACGCATCAAATGAAAATTTTTTAAATGATGATGCTGATTATTCCTATTGCACAAATACGTTTAAAGGACAAACGTTTTATAATTTAACGAATAGCAAATCTTTGGCTATTGAACTGATTGTTCAGCCTCAAGTTCAGTTTTTAAAACATCAATTACTTAACATTCAGTATATTACTCCTGATCAAGAAAATTATTTAGCAAAAAGAGAAGAATTTACTCAACCCAAAACAATGCAGTTATATGGAGTTGAGTTTGGTTTTGCACTAAAAAAAAGAATTTTTAGAAAATTAGACTTGCAAGGTACCATAAGTTTAGGTTTTAATTATATTGACACAAGAACAGAACGTTTAGCAAAAGGATTTACGTTTAATGAGAATTTTTCGTTAGGTTTTTCTTATGAAATACTACCAAATTCATACTTTTATGTTGGCTCTACCATTTTTGGACACGTTTCTAACTTAGATTTTCAAAAACCCAATGATGGTTATAATGTGTTTGGTTTAGAAGTTGGATATTCTATTAAAATATAAATTGGGCTTACAAAAACAATTTAAAGCATTGTAGTAAGCCCAATGAATGAAATTTATAAAATTTTAACCCAACCAAGAATTTAACATCCAAATGGTTTTTTCTTGTTCAGCAATAAAATCGCTCATCATTGCATTTGTACCCTCATCATCTGCTTTATCTGATAAGTCTAGAATAACTCTTTCAATTTTTAATAATTCTGATAAAGAATTTACCACTAATTTTACGCCATCAACATCGTTAGAAATATCTTTTCCGACAGGAACAGAAGCATTTTCGATATAATCTGTAAACGTATGTAAGGGTTTGCCTTGAAGCGTTAAAATGCGTTCAGCAATATCATCAATTTTAATCTGGGAATCTGTATAAAATTCTTCGAATTTTACGTGTAATTCGAAGAAATTCTTACCTTTGATATTCCAATGTAAACCTCTTAAATTCTGATAATATATTTGAAAATTTGCTAGTAATCCGTTTAACTGAACTACTAAATTGGCAGTATCATTTTTGTCTAATCCTAAAATTGTTTTAGTCATTTTTTATTTTTATTTAATGTGAAATTACGGGAAAAATAGTTCAATAAACTATAATTATTATTGATAGTTTTAATATCTTTATAAAAAATTCTTATTTAATGACAATTACTCAATTAAAGTACGTTTTATCGGTAGCAGAATATCAAAATTTTACAGTTGCTGCTGAACATAGTTTTGTTACTCAACCTACTTTGAGTATGCAGATTCAAAAATTAGAAGATGAGTTGGATATTCAAATATTTAACCGTTCTAAAAAACCTATCGAATTAACTGAAGTAGGAAAAAAAATTGTAGAACAAGCTAAGGTTATCGTTGATGAAAGCAATAGAATTCTTGATATTGTACATCAACAAAAAGGTTATATAGGGGGCGAATTTAGATTGGGTATTATCCCTACTATTATGCCAACCTTATTGCCTATGTTTTTGTATAATTTTACTAAAAAGTATCCAAAAGTTAGGTTAATTATAGAAGAATTAACCACCGAAGAAATTATAAGAAAACTGAGTGATGGCCATATAGACGCTGGCATAGCTGCAACACCTTTAGAAAACGAGGCAATTAAAGAAAGACCTTTATATTACGAGCCTTTTGTAGGATTAATTCCGCAAAACCACAGGTTATTTAAAAACAAATACATTTCTGCAGATGAGCTAGAAATGGAAGATATTTTATTGTTAGAAGATGGGCATTGTTTTAAAGACAGTGTTATTAATTTGTGTAGAACACATAAAATAGATAATAAAAAAGGGTTTCAATTAGAAAGTGGAAGTTTTGATACACTTATAAAACTATCAAAAGAAGGTTTAGGAATGACACTGCTACCCTATTTACATACTTTAGATTTAAGTGAGAACGATAGAAAACATTTGCGTGAATTTACTACGCCTCCACCTGCAAGAGAAGTAAGTTTAATTTATCATAAATCGCAATTAAAAATGCAATTAATAGAAGTTTTAAAGAAGACTATTGACGGCGTTGTAAAAGGTGCAATTGCCTTTTCTGATGTAAAAATTATTAGTCCGTTGCAGAAATCTTAGCTATAATCTATTTTAATAACTTTATCATAAAGAACAAAACCTTTAAATTTTTAAAAATTGAAAGGTTTTGTTTTATAAAAAGAAAAAACTTTGTTTTTATTAATTAATTATACATTTTATCACGAAGCTCTTTAATCTTTTTATCGTTTACATACTCATCAAAAGTAGTGTATCTATCAATTACCCCTTTTGGAGTTAATTCTATAATTCTGTTAGCTACGGTTTGTGCAAATTCATGATCATGTGTAGATAACAAAACAGTTCCTTTAAAATTAATTAAAGAATTGTTTAATGCCTGAATCGACTCTAAATCTAAGTGGTTTGTAGGTTCATCTAATAATAAAATGTTTGCTCTTTTCATCATCATTCTAGAGAGCATACACCTTACTTTTTCTCCTCCAGAAAGTACATTGCTTTTCTTTAACGCTTCTTCTCCAGAAAAAATCATCTTCCCTAAAAATCCTCTTAAAAAAACTTCTTCTCGTTCTTCTTCTGTTTGAGCATATTGTCGTAGCCAATCTACTAAATTTAAATTGCCATTTTGAAAAAATGACGAGTTATCTATAGGTAAGTACGATTGTGTTGTTGTAACCCCCCAAGAAAATGTACCAGAATCTGCCTTTTCATTTTCAGTAATAATTTCATAAAATGCAGAAACCGCTCTAGAATTTCTAGAAATAATAGCCACTTTATCGCCTTTATTTAAATTAATATGAATATCGCTAAATAATTTTTCTCCTTCAAATTCTTTACTTAAACCTTCTACATTTAAAATTTGGTCTCCTGCTTCTCTATCTCTATCAAAAATAATGGCTGGGTATCTTCTGCTTGAAGGTTTAATATCTTCGACATTTAACTTCTCAATCATTTTTTTACGAGAAGTTGCTTGTTTTGACTTGGCAACATTGGCAGAAAAACGTCTAATAAACTCTTCTAACTCTTTCTTTTTATCTTCTGCTTTCTTATTTTGTTGTGCTCTTTGTTTTGATGCTAATTGAGAAGATTCATACCAAAACGTATAGTTACCTGAGTAGTGATTTATTTTTCCGTAATCGATATCAGAAATATGTGTACAAACGGCATCTAAAAAGTGTCTGTCATGCGACACTACAATAACGCAGTTATCAAAATTTGCTATAAAGTTTTCTAACCAATTTATTGTTTCAAAATCTAAATCGTTTGTAGGCTCATCCATAATTAACACATCAGGATTACCAAACAAAGCCTGCGCAATTAATACACGTACTTTTTGCTTACCATCTAAATCTTGCATTAATGTATAATGAAATTCTTCAGAAATACCTAAATTCGATAACATTGCTGCAGCATCAGAATCTGCATTCCAACCATTCATCTCTTCAAATACAATTTGAAGTTCTCCAATTTTTTCTGCATTTTCATCGGTATAATCTGCATACAAAGCATCGATTTCTTTTTTAATAGAAAACAATTCTTTGTTACCCATGATTACCGTTTCTAAAACAGGAAATTCGTCAAACTCGTTATGGTTTTGTGATAAAACAGACATGCGTTTGCCTGGTTCTAGGTGCACCTGCCCAGACGTTGGATCTTGCTTGCCAGATATGATTTTTAAAAAAGTAGATTTTCCTGCTCCGTTTGCTCCAATAATTCCATAACAATTTCCTGTTTGAAATTTAGTATTTACTTCATCAAACAAAATACGTTTTCCAAATTGGACTGATAAGTTAGAAACTGATAACATAATTTTATTTTAAATTTCTGCAAAAGTAATAAATTGATTTCGCTTAACTACTTCAATTTTAAGTGCATTTACTAAAAAAATAAGAAATATTTTTAACAGCGCCTTAACAAAAGAGACCATCTTCTATACTTAAATTTGTGCTTAGTATTTTGACAGCATTTATATGGCAAAAAAAGCACTATTATTATTACAAATTTCATTTTTAATTAACATAATTAGTTGTGATTCAAGCACAAAGGACACAACTACTTATTTTGGCGGTAAGGTTATAAACCCAAAATCGAACCAAGTTATTTTGTATACTATGGAAAAAGTAATTGATACTTTTTTATTGGATACGAAAAATAAGTTTATGGGTAAAATTGAAAATGCAAATGAAGGTTTGTACTATTTTACGCACGGAAATGAAAATCAGTATGTGTATATAGAGCCAGGAGATAGTTTAATGATACGTTTAAATACATGGGATTTTGATGAATCTTTAGTTTTTGCCGGAAAAGGGGCTGAAAGAAACAATATTTTAATAGACTGTTTCTTAGAAAATGAAAATGACAGAAAACTTTTTTATCAATTTAAACAACTATCGCCAGAAGATTTTAAATCTAAAGCAGATTCTTTGCTGGCTTTAAAAATGGATACTTATGATGATTATCTTGAAAATCATCAAGAAGAAACAACGGGTTATAAAGAAATCTTAAAGACGGCATTAACATTTCCTATCTATGAGCGATTGGAAAGGTATCCTTATATAAATGCTAAATATTCAGAAAACAATAATTTTCCTAAATTAAATGCTTCTTTTTATAATTTTAGAAAAAACATAACAATCAATAAAGATTCGCTAATGTACTTTCCTCCATATTCGAGGTATATTAGAAATTATCTCTATAATGAAACGTATGCGCTAGGACATCCTCCTATGAGAACTAAATATTCGTCTAAATTTACGATAGATTTATTAACTACAATTGATAAAAATATTACTTTAGAAACAACAAAAAACGCTATTCTAAGACAAACTATCATCAATCATTTTTACAATAACTCTAGTTGTAATATTCATAAAGGTGTTTTTGATACATTTCTAGAATTATCAACAAATAAAAAAGATAAAGATCTTGTAGAAAGCATAGTGAGTGATGCAAAAACGGTTTCTGCAAATACAGATTTACCAAATTTTAATCTTACCAATTACTCGAATACCGATCATAAAATATATGATATTATTCAGAATGATAATACACTTTTATTTTTTTGGAATCCTAACTATGTTTCGCACAATTATGTTGTTAGTAGAATGAATTATTTATCTAACAATTACAAAAACATAAAGTTTATACAAGTAAAAATAGATGGCGACCATAATGATAGAATTCAAAGATTAGATATTAAAAGTCAGTATTATTTAAAAGATAATAGTAATGCACACGAATTTTTAACGAGTAAAATGCCACGTGCTATTTTAGTTAACAAGCAAGGAAAAGTGGTGAATGGTTATGCTTCTATTTCTTCTAAAAACTTAAATTCTTATCTAACAGAACTGAATAAAAACTAATTTTAGTTTTATAAGGATGATTTCCTTAATTTAAAGTACCTTTGCACGATTTTAATTTTGTGAGTTTACAATAAAAAATCAAGTCGATAATATAAATTGATTTGCAGGTGGGCGTTCTGTGAATCTCCAAAAACACAGTAATGTCAACATTTTTAGAGTTAGGCTTAAAAGAGCCTATAAACAAAGCATTAACAGATTTAGGTTATGAAAAACCAACTGTTATACAAGAAAAAGCAATTCCACAAATTATTTCATCTACAGACGATTTAAAAGCATTTGCCCAAACAGGTACTGGTAAAACAGCCGCTTTTAGTTTACCAATATTAGAACTTTTAGACGAAAATAGCAGTAACGTACAAGCTATTATTTTATCACCAACAAGAGAGTTAGCAGTACAAATTGGTAACAATATTAAAGAATTTAGTAAGTACTTAAAGAATGTAAAAGTTACTACTGTTTATGGTGGTTCTAGTATGGAAGATCAAATTAGATCTTTAAAAAAAGGATCTCAAATTGTTGTAGGAACTCCAGGTAGAACTGTAGATTTAATTAATAGAAGAGCTTTAAAGTTAGGTAATGTTCAATGGTTGGTTTTAGATGAAGCTGATGAAATGTTGAATATGGGCTTTAAAGAAGAATTGGATAAAGTTTTAGAGGCCACACCAGAAACGAAACAAACGTTATTGTTTTCTGCAACATTTCCTAGAGAAGTAGAGGCTATTGCAAAAAATTATATGACCAAACCCGTTGAACTAACTTCGGGTGAAAAAAATGCAGGTTCTGTTAATGTAAGTCATGAATATTATGGCGTTACAGAAAGAACACGATACCCTGCTTTAAAAAGAATTGCAGATTTAAATCCAGATATTTATGCGATTATTTTTTGTAGAACTCGTAGAGAAACACAAGAGGTTGCAGATAACTTAATAAAGGATGGTTACAATGCAGATGCACTGCATGGAGATTTATCTCAAGCCCAAAGAGATTCTGTTATGGGTAAATTCCGTAAAAGAACGATTCAAATATTAGTTGCTACAGATGTTGCTGCACGTGGTTTAGATGTAACTGAATTAACACATGTAATTAATCATAAATTACCAGATCAGATAGAAAATTACACACACAGAAGTGGTAGAACTGGTAGAGCTGGTAATAAAGGAATTTCAATAGTATTAGTTAATGGTAAAGAAAAAGGGAAATTAAAAGCTATTGAAAGAATTATTAAACAAAAATTCGTAGAGGCAAAAGTACCTACAGGAAAAGAGATTGTAGAAAATCAATTAATGAACTTAATTGACAAAGTCCAAAAAACTGAAGTAAACGAATCTGAAATAAACGAATTTTTGCCAACGATTTATGAAAAGTTAGAAGACTTAAATAGAGAGGAACTAATTCAAAAATTTGTATCTTTAGAATTCAACACAATGTTAACGTATTATGAAAACTCTAAAGATTTAAATGATTTAGGTAGAGAAAACTCTAGAGTTAGAATTACGGACGATAATATGACTCGTTTTTTCATCAATATTGGAAGAAAAGACAACTTAAATCCTGCTAAATTAATTGGTTTAATAAACGATCAAGAAATTGGTGACAAGATTGAAATTGGAGCTATCGACATTCTAGATACCTTTTCTTTCTTTGAGATTGATAAAAACTTCGAAGACAAAACATTAGAAGCTTTTGCTGCAAATCAACCAGATTTTGATGGACGATCAGTTAACGTAGAAATTACTAAAAAAGAACGTTCTGGTGGTGGCAGAAGAGGTGGAAAAAAACCTTTTGCTAAAAAAGATGGTGGTTTTGGAAGACGCAGAAGTTCTGAAGGTTCATCGAAGAGAACCATTGGTGGAGATAGAGATAAGAGAAGATCTGATAGAAGTACTTCTGAAAGACCAAGAAGTTTTGGAGACAGAAAATCTAGTGGTTTTGGAAGAAAACGCAGAGATTCATAAAATATTTATTTATAGAAAATAAAAAGCCTCATATTTTTAAAAATATGAGGCTTTTTTTAGTGGTTATATTAAGTAAGTTCAATACTACATTAACCGAAAAAGGCTCTTTTCTGAATACTAATCATTTCTGTTTTTTCAAATATGCTACAACTGCTTTTCTAATATCTACACCCAATTCATTTTCTTTAGGATGATAAACAGATAAAACTTCTTTGTGTTCTGCTGTTAAAAAAGGAATATCGAATCCCTTTAACAAATAATCAGAAAAAGCAACAGTATATGTTTTATTTAAATGTAGTGGCTTGTTTTTAATCATCCACTCCTCACCTATTTTTTCTGCATTAAATCTTTGTAAATAAGCTCCAGTTCCAGCAGCTAAAACTCCGTAATCTAAAACACGTTTTAACAATCTGCCTTTTAATTGCACTTTTAAAACTCCACCTCCATAAGGTAAAACTCTAAAAATATCAACAGCATTTATGGCGCCTACTAATTGATCATCTATTCTAATAGAGCCTCCATTTACTAATGGCGCAATCTACAATATCATCAAAAGAAAAAGACATCGATTTTGTAATAATTTCACCTAAATTAGTTTGTACACTTCGAATTGGTGTGTCTCTACCATCTAAAGGAACTTTGGCGTAATAAATAATTTCATCCGGATTCGGAATAATATCTTTAATTTTTGAGGTTAAAATTGTTTGCCATTTAGCTACAATTTGTCCAACTCTTTCGTCACTTTTAATACGATCGTTGATTTCTTTCAATTCTGATTTTACAATCGTTTTTTTAGTCTTTTTATCAAACGAAATTCTATGAATATAAGCTGTTTTTGCGTTAGCATCTGCTTTAGCAATAATTGTATTTCCTACTTTTTCATATTTGTTGGTATGTTCATGACCTCCCATAATTAAAGGCAAATCTGGAATTAATTTGGCGATTCTTTTATCATTTGCCAATTTTACGTGGGTTAGTCCAAAAACAACATCAACAGAATCTTTAAGCGTTGCATAAGCCGCTCTTGCTTTTACAAACATGTTACCATATTCTACAAACTCTTTTGGGTTTGAAGGAATACACACACTTATAAAACCTACTTTAATTGTTGTACCATCTTCATCAGAAAATTCTTTAATAAAAGTTTCATTTATAGGAACCTGAGTTTCTTCTCTTTCTTTGTAAAAAGAAATTGCTTTTTCGTTCGTTTTTAGTTTTACATTGGCAGAAATCCAAGGAAAATTACTTTCGTTTAAACGTTTTTGTAAATCTTTTTGAGGTATATCAAATTCGTGATTTCCAAATGCAACTAAGTCGAAATTCATGGCATTCATCACTTCTATCATCTGTCTTCCTCGAACTCTTTGTCCATCCACTTTTATTGTTCCTAGTAAAGACGGATTCAAAAAATCACCTGCTAAAAATAACATCGTATTTGGATTTTCTTCTACTAAATTTTGATGAACAGTTTCTAACCTTGCCATTCCTCCAAATTCACCTCCTTGAATTGGCGCAATTTCATAGACATCATTTATTTGTAAAAAAGTGAACGCTATTTTGCCATCGTCTTTTTGGCAAGAAAAGATTATTGATAATGATAAAATAAATAAGAGTGATTTTGCGAATTTCATAAATCAAATTTAAAAATTAAAAATATTTTAACTTTAGTAATACAAGTTATTAAACCGTTAAAATACTTCCAAAGCCTTATTATAAGCGCTCTCAAAACTCATTGGTTTAATATTAGTATCGGCTTTTTCTGCAGTAAAATAACTTAGTAATTTTTCTGTGGGCATGTTACCCGTTAATTCGTCTTTGGCCATTGGGCAACCTCCATAACCTTTAATAGCGCCATCAAAACGCAAACAACCACCTTTATACGCTGCGTTTACTTTTTCAAACCATTTATCTGGTGTGGTATGTAAATGCGCACCAAACTCAATTTCTGGGTATTTAGGAATTAAATTTGAAAATAAATAATCAATTACTTCAGGAGTTGAACTACCAATGGTATCAGATAACGATAAAATTTTTACTCCCATTTTGGAGAGTTTCTCTGTCCACTCTCCAACTATTTCAACATTCCAAGGATCTCCATAAGGATTTCCAAATCCCATAGATAAATAGGCAACAACTTCTTTATTTTTTTGATCAGCTAGATTTAAAATTTCATCTAAAGTCATAATTGATTCCTTAATAGTTTTATGAGTATTCCGCATTTGAAAGTTTTCTGAAATTGAAAACGGATAGCCTAAATAATCAATTTCTTCAAATTGTACAGCATCATTTGCACCTCTTGTATTTGCAATAATTGCCAACAGTTTACTCGAAGTTTTAGACAAGTCTAACTTCGCCAAAACAGCTGCTGTATCTCGCATTTGTGGTATAGCTTTAGGTGACACAAAACTGCCAAAGTCAATCGTATCAAAACCTACATTTAGCAGTGAATTAATATACAACGCCTTTTTTTCTGTGGATATAAAATGCGATTTTATACCTTGCATTGCATCTCTTGGACATTCTATGATTTTGACTTTTTTCATCAACTCAAATATAGAGAAACTAATGCTGTTGTAAAATTATTTTTTAGTTGATTATCTCGTGATTTTTGGTAATTTCGTTTCGTTAAATGAAAATATCAAGAAAAATATTACCCATAATTGTAATTGCACAATTTTGTTGCACTTCTTTATGGTTTGCAAGTAATGCCGTACTAAATAACCTTATTGCAACTTTTGATTTACAAGAGAATACATTGGGATTTTTAACTTCTGCTGTGCAATTTGGTTTTATTACTGGAACCTTAATTTATGCATTACTTACCATTGCTGATCGATTTTCACCATCAAAAGTTTTCTTTTTTAGTGCCTTGATGGGTGCTTGTTTTAATTTCGGATTAATTTATGAGCATCAAACTCTATTCAGTTTAATGACTTTACGTTTTTTTACAGGATTTTTCTTGGCGGGAATTTATCCTGTTGGTATGAAAATAGCCACTGATTATTTTGATAAAGGATTAGGAAAATCTCTTGGGTTTTTAGTCGGCGCTTTAGTTTTAGGCACGGCATTACCTCATTTACTAAAAGATGTTCTCATTAATTTTTCTTGGAAAAGTGTTTTAATCTTTACTTCTTTTTTGGCTTTTTTAGGTGGATTTTTGATGTTACTTTTTGTAAAAAATGGTCCATTTAGAAAAGCTAGTCAAAGTTTAAATTTATCTGCTTGTTTTAAAGTATTTAGAAATGGTGATTTTAGAAAAGCTGCTTTTGGGTATTTTGGCCATATGTGGGAGTTGTATGCGTTTTGGGCTTTTGTACCTATCCTATTAGTTACCTATGAAAATATGAATTCTGAAATAGATTTTAATATTCCAATATTATCATTCACCATTATTGCAATTGGCGGTTTTTCTTGTGTTTTAGGAGGATATATTTCTCAGAAATTCGGAGTTAAAAAAACAGCTTTTAGTTTTCTCTTTTTATCTTGTATTTGTTGTATCATTTCTCCATTGATGTTTGATCTAACAAATCAATATCTATTTATTGCTTTTTTAATTTTTTGGGGTATGGTTGTGATTGCAGATTCTCCTCTTTTCTCGACTTTAGTAGCCCAAAATNCTCCACAAAAAGATAAAGGCACTGCATTAACCATTGTAAATTGTATTGGTTTTTCAATTACTATAATTAGTATACTTCTCTTAGATAGTTTGAAAATGGTTTATGATTCTAATTTTATCTTTATGATTTTAGCAATTGGTCCTATTTTAGGTTTAATTGCATTGCGTGATAACGCTAAGAACGAAGCATAAATTTTAAGCACAAAAAAAACTCCTGAAAAAATTCAAGAGTTTTAAAATTAGCTATAAATAATTATGTTTTAACTAAGCGTTTTGCTTTTTTATTAAGTTTAACGCAGAACCTTCATTATACCATTTAATTTGAGCTTCGTTATAGGTATGGTTCACTTTAATAACATCTTTGCTTCCATCTTTATGAACAGCTTCGATTGTTAATTGTTGATCTGGTGCAAACTCGCTTAAATCTACAAAGTTAAACGTATCATCCTCTTGAATTAAATCATAGTCTGACTCGTTAGCAAATGTTAAACCTAACATACCTTGTTTCTTTAGGTTTGTTTCATGGATTCTAGCAAAAGATTTTACAATTACAGCTGCAACACCTAAATGTCTAGGCTGCATTGCAGCATGTTCTCTTGACGAACCTTCGCCATAATTATGATCTCCAACAACAACAGTATTAATGCCTTCCTTTTTATAGGCTCTTTGTACAGCAGGTACAGCATCATACTCACCTGTCAACTGATTTTTAACAAAATTTGTTTTCTTATTAAACGCATTAACCGCACCAATTAAAGTGTTATTCGCAATATTATCTAAATGCCCTCTAAAACGCAACCAAGGACCAGCCATTGAAATATGGTCTGTAGTACATTTTCCAAAAGCTTTAATTAACAATTTTGCTCCTGTAATTGTATCACCTAAGGGTGTAAAAGGTTCTAATAATTGTAATCTTTCAGAATCTTCTTTTACAGCAATCTTAACATGACTGCCATCTTCTTCTGGTGCTAAATATCCATTATCTTTAACTTCAAAACCTTTTGGCGGTAATTCCCATCCTGTTGGTTCATCAAACATAACTTCTTCACCATTTTCATTGATTAAAGAATCTGTTAATGGATTGAAATCTAAACGACCAGCAATGGCAATCGCGGCTGTTATTTCTGGTGATGCTACAAATGCATGTGTATTTGGATTCCCATCAGCTCTTTTTGCAAAGTTTCTATTGAAAGAATGCACAATACTGTTTTTAGGAGCGTTTTTTGGGTCTGAATATCTAGCCCATTGACCAATACACGGTCCACAAGCATTTGTAAATATTTTAGCATCTAAATTCTCGAAAATCCCAAGAATTCCATCTCTCTCTGCAGTATATCTTACTTTTTCAGAACCTGGGTTAATACCCAATTCTGCTTTTATTTTTAAGCCTTTATCAATGGCTTGCTGTGCAATGGAAGATGCTCTTGATAAATCTTCATAAGAAGAGTTTGTACAAGAACCGATCAAACCCCATTCTACAGCTAAAGGCCAATCGTTAGCATTCGCTTTTTCTGTCATTTCAGAGCCAACTGTAGTTGATAAATCTGGAGTAAATGGTCCGTTTAATAATGGTCCTAATTCAGATAAATTAATTTCGATTACTTGATCAAAGTATTGTTCAGGATTTGCATACACATCAGGATCTGCAGTTAAATATTCTTTTACCTTATTTGCAGCATCAGCTACATCTTCTCTATCTGTAGCACGTAAATAACGTTCCATAGATTCGTCATATCCAAAAGTAGAAGTCGTTGCACCAATTTCTGCTCCCATATTACATATTGTTCCTTTTCCTGTACAAGACATCGAAATTGCTCCAGGACCAAAATATTCTACAATTGCTCCTGTACCACCTTTTACAGTTAAAATTTCGGCTACTTTAAGAATTACATCTTTTGGCGCTGTCCAACCAGAAAGTTTTCCAGTTAATTTAACACCAATTAATTTTGGAAATTTTAATTCCCATGCCATACCAGCCATTACATCTACAGCATCTGCACCACCAACTCCGATGGCTACCATTCCTAAACCTCCAGCATTCACTGTGTGAGAATCTGTACCAATCATCATTCCACCTGGAAATGCATAATTTTCTAATACTACTTGATGAATAATTCCTGCTCCTGGTTTCCAGAAACCAATTCCGTATTTATTAGAAACCGATTCTAAGAAGTTAAAAACTTCGCTACTTGTGCTGTTTGCAAGTTTTAAATCTGTTGCAGCGCCATCTTTAGCCTGAATTAAATGATCACAATGCGTAGTTGTAGGAACCGCTACTTTACTTTTACCTGCTTGCATAAATTGCAGCAATGCCATTTGAGCAGTTGCATCTTGCAATGCAATTCTATCTGGTGCGAAATCTACATAATCTTTACCTCTTGTAAACTGCTTTGTAGGAACACCATCCCATAAATGAGCATATAAAATCTTTTCTGCCAAGGTTAGTGGTTTTCCTGTAATTTTACGAGCAGCATCAACGCGTTCTGTCATATTCGCGTACACTTTTTTGATCATATCAATATCAAAAGCCATATAAATCGAATTTTTTTAGTTATTGTTATTCTACTAATTTAAGAAGATTTATAGAGTTAGCAACGTGTATCTCCATTTTTATTTCTATCTCACTATTTTAATAATCTATTTCATCACAAATTCGTTCTATTTTTTTTAGTAACAATAAAAAGCCCAAGTTTTTTACTTGGGCTTTCTACTTTTTATACTCATTTTATGAAGTTAACTAACCAATTGTTTTTGTGATGGTTTAAATTTCGTTAGTACAATACCATCAACAGCTTTTTCGTACTCTTCCATAGTGGGCGTTCGTCCTAAAATTGTTGATAAAACTACTACTGGAGTTGAAGATAATAGAGATTCTCCTTTTTTCTCTCCTGTATCTTTTACCACTCTTCCTTGAAATAAACGTGTAGAAGTTGCCATTACAGTATCTCCTGGTTCTGCCTTTTCTTGGTTACCCATACATAAGTTACATCCTGGACGCTCTAAGTACAGCATATTTTGATACTTAGTTCTTGCTAATCCTTTTGGAGCGTTATCATCAAATTCAAATCCTGAATATTTTTGTAACACTTCCCAGTCTCCCTCTGCTTTTAATTCATCAACAATATTATAGGTTGGTGGCGCTACAACTAAAGGTGCTTTAAATTCTATTTCTCCTTGTTGCGCTTCGATATTCTTTAGCATTTGCGCTAAAATCTGCATATCACCTTTGTGAATCATACAAGAACCTATAAAACCTAAATCAACTTTTTTAGTCCCTCCGTAAAAAGATAATGGACGAATAGTATCATGGGTATAACGTTTAGAAACATCCTCATTATTCACATCTGGATCTGCTATCATTGGTTCAGCAATTTCATCTAAATCAATAACCACATCAGCATAATAATTTGCATCAGCATCTGGTTTTAAAGCAGGTTTAGTTCCTGTTTTTAATTCTTGAATTCTATTATTAGCTTTATCAACTAAACCTTGTAACATTTGCTTTTCGTTATCCATTCCTTTAGCGATCATGATTTGAATACGATCTCTTGAAATTTCTAAAGATTCAATTAATGTTTCTTCTTCTGAAATACAGATAGATGCTTTAGCTTTCATTTCTGCAGTCCAATCTGTAAACGTAAATGCCTGATCTGAAGTTAATGTACCAATATGCACTTCGATAATTCTTCCTTGAAATACATTTTCTCCACCAAATTGTTTTAGCATTTGTTGTTGAGTGGCATGTACAACATCTCGAAAGTCCATAAAACTTTTCATTTCTCCTTTAAAGGTAACTTTAACTGACTCTGGAATTGGCATTGTAGCTTCACCAGTTGCTAAAGCTAATGCAACAGTACCAGAATCGGCACCAAAAGCCACACCTTTAGACATACGTGTATGAGAATCACCTCCAATAATGATATCCCAATCATCAACTGTAATATCATTTAGAACCTTGTGAATTACATCTGTCATTGCGTGATATTTACCTTTTGGGTCTCGTGCTGTAATTAATCCAAAGTTATTCATAAATGTCATTAACCTTGGAATGTTTGCTTTTGATTTATCATCCCAAACAGAAGCTGTGTGACAGCCAGATTGATAACCTGCATCTACTATTGGAGATACGATTGTTGCTGCCATCATTTCTAATTCTTGAGACGTCATTAAACCTGTAGTATCTTGAGAACCTACAATATTAACTTCTACACGAACGTTTGAACCTGCATGTAATGTTTTTCCTGGTGTTGTGCCTACTGCATTTTTATTGAAAATTTTCTCTACAGCAGTTAAACCTTGACCATCAATAGAAACTTCTTTAGAAGGTGCATATACTTGAGGAATCTCTATACCTAATATTTTACAGGATAAGGTTTGTAATTTTTTTCCAAAAACAACGGCATAAGAACCTCCTGCTTTAATAAACTCCATTTTTGGAGGAGTCAATGCAGCCGAAATATCTTTTAACTCAACATTACCACTATATAATTTCTTTTCTTTTGTATTTATGGTTAAAACGGTACCTGTTTTAACGGAATACATTTGCTTTAATATTGGTTCTCCTTCTTTATCAACAATTGTATTTCCATCTGCATCTTTTTGCTGTACCCAGTTTTTTAAATCGATACCAATACCACCAGTTACACCTACTGTAGTTAAGAAAATTGGAGCAATACCGTTTGTACCTGCAATTACTGGCGCAATATTTATAAATGGAACATAAGGACTTGAAGAAACACCAGTCCATAACGCAACATTGTTAACACCAGACATTCTTGAAGAACCAACACCCATTGTTCCTTTTTCGGCAATTAACATAACTCGTTTATCTGGGTGCTGCTCTTTTAACGCTAACAACTCTAGTTGCATTTTTTTATTATGTTCGAACATACACTGACCATGCAATTCACGATCAGATCTAGAATGTGCATCTGCACCTGGAGATAATAAATCTGTAGAAATATCACCAACACCTGCTATAAAAGTTACGATTTCAATTTCTTCTTCAACTTCTGGCAGTTTTGTAAAAAATTCTGCTTGCGCATAGCTTTCTAGTAATTCTATAGCAATTGAGTTTCCTTCGTTGAAAGCGTTTTCTAAACGCTCCATATCTGCTTCGTATAAGAATACTTGAGTTTTTAGTACCTTAGCTGATTCTTGAGCTATAGCAACATCATCTCCTAAGGCCAAATCTAACAATACTGTTATAGATGGACCACCTTTCATATGAGATAACAACTCGAACGCAAATTCGGTTGTAATTTCTTCAACTTTAGATTCGCCAAGAATAATTTCTTTTAAAAATTGAGCTTTTACACTTGCTGCACTTGTTGTACCTGGTAACACATTATAAATAAAAAAGTGAAGGGAATCTTTTCTATTCTCATTCTCAAGGTCTTTTATTTGTTCAATAATTTCACTAAGCAACTCTGCACCATCAATTGGTTTAGGATGAAGACCTTGACTTTTTCGTTCTTCTATCTCTAGGAGATAATTTTTATAAGTATTCATGAAAGAAATCTTTAATTACTTTTTAACTTTTAATTTTATATTTATTTAGTGCTTAAAAGTGTAAGTTATGGTTCATAATAGTGCGACAAACTTACATTTTTTATCTTAATTTTAAAAGATAAATAACGTGTTGCTAAAATTAATAAACAAATAAACATTATTTGTTAAGTTGGTGAAATTTTAAGGAAAAAATTTAAAAAATAAGGTGCTAATTTTTAAAGCTATCATCATATAAAAAAGCAGACTTGTAAGCCGAATTCTGTACCTTTAGAAGGTTCTTATCATTTATCTAGTTCTAAAATTACTTTTAGAATCGATCTGCCTACCCTTTAGAATCGAGCGAGTAGCTCTCAAGCTCTAATATACATGGCATTGCACCTCATAGAGTTTACCTGGTTTCACTACAGCCGAACTGTACTTGCTTTCTGTTGCACTTGTCCTCAACTTACGCTGGACGGATGTTATCCGCTATGAATACTCTTTGGTGTCCGGACTTTCCTCCACACAAAAGCGTGGCGATAAGATAAGTCTGCTTTAAATTTTAAATTTTTCTTCTAAAATTAAAAAAACCCACTCAAATGAAATTTGAGTGGGAAAAATTGCTATGAAAAAGAAAAAGTGTGATTGGCGAACCAATCACACTGCAAATATATATTAAAAAGTATTAAAAAAAACATTTATAATAAAAAAATACACTTTTTTTTTTATTTTTAATACTTTTTTAAGAAAACATATCTTTTACTTTCTCAAAAAATGATTTGTCTGATTTATTAGGATTAGGTGAAAAGTTATGATCGCCTAACATTTTTTCAAAAAAATCTTTTTGTTCTTTATTTAATTCTTGAGGTGTCCAAACGTTTATATGTATTAAGAAATCGCCCGTTCCATAACGTTCTATACTTGGTAATCCTTTTCCTTTTAAACGTAATATTTTGCCTGATTGTGTACCTGCATCAATCTTAATTTTTACTTTACCATTAACGGTTTCGACCTCTTTACTTGTTCCTAATACAGCTTCAGAAAAATTCACGTACAAATCAAAATGAATATTTGTACCTTCTCTTTTTAATGTTTCATGAGGTATTTCTTCAATTAAAACTAATAAATCTCCAGAAATAGAATTTTTACCTGGAGCATCATTTCCTTTTCCACCTACTTTTAATTGTACACCTTCTGTTACACCAGCAGGAATATTAATTGGTACCGTTTCTTCTTTTATAATTAACCCTTGTGCATCTGCTCCATTTGGTTTAGAACTAATAATTTCTCCAGCTCCAGAACAAGTACTACAAGTTGTTGCAGTTTGCATTCTTCCTAGAATGGTATTCTGAATTCTCATTTGTTGACCAGAACCATTACAGGTTGAACATATTTTATATTTTACGCCACTTGCTTGTACTTTTCTACGAACTTTTACTTTCTTTTCTACTCCTTTGGCAATTTCTTCTAAAGTTAATTTTACACGAATTCGCATATTACTCCCTTTAACTCTAGCTTGTCTTTGACCTCCACCACCAAAGCCTCCAAAACCGCCACCAAAGCCTCCACCTCCGCCTCCGAAGATGTCTCCAAACTGGCTGAAGATGTCATCCATATTCATTCCACCACCACCAAAGCCTCCACCTCCTTGCGGACCATCAAAGGCTGCATGACCATATTGATCGTAACGTGCTTTTTTATTTTCATCACTTAAAACTTCATAAGCCTCTGCTGCTTTTTTGAAATTTTCTTCGGCGGTAGTATCTCCAGGATTTTTATCTGGATGATATTTAATTGCCATTTTTCTGTACGCTTTTTTAATTTCTGCTTGTGATGCGGATTTAGAAATGCCTAATATTTCGTAAAAATCTTGTTTTGCCATTTTTTAATTTTTAGTGGTTAGTTTAGAGTCGTTAGTATAGCATCTTAAATAGAACTTTTGCCTAATGAGTAACTACTATAGTCTTACCTTACTTTACTGTCCTATTACCACTTTTGGATAACGAATAATTTTATCACCTAACTTATATCCTTTTTCGACACAATCGATTACTTTGCCTTTTAAATCTTCTGATGGTGATGGTATTTGTGTAATTGCTTCATGAATTTCTGCATCAAAAGTATCTCCAGCTTTCACTTCAATTATCGATAGTCCTTTTTGGGTTAAGGTGTTTTTTAATTTATCGTTAATTAACTGCATACCTTTTAACAACTCTTTGTCTTTTGCTTTTTTTATTTCTGTCAAACCTCTGTCAAAGTCATCCATAATTGGCAGTAAAGACGTCATTAATTCTTGACCTGCTGTTTTAAACAATTCTATTCTTTCTCTAGAAGTCCTTTTTTTATAATTTTCAAACTCAGCAAAGAGACGTAAAAATTTATCTTTTTCGATTTGAATTAATTCTTCTGCTGTAGGTTCTTCTTTTACGACCTCAGATTCAACCTCCTGATTTTCATCAACTTGCTGTGTTTCTTGCTCGTTTTTTATGTCTTCTTCTTTTATGTTTTCTTCTTTACTCATTTTCTTTGTAATCATTAAATTGTACACACTAATTGGCAAAAATGTTGCCAATAAAAAAATAGTGTCAACTTGACACTATTTTTGTTAATTCGTTTAGCTTTATTCTAAACATTAGCCCAATTTTCTCCAGATTTTATTCTGTGAATTTGAGTGTCTGAAACTCCAAAACGCTTTGCTATCATTGAAATTCTATTTTTCTTATTTTTAAGCTGACGCTTGATAATTTTTACTTTACCTGGCGTTAACTTACCTATATTTTTACTTCTTGTTTTAACGATATTATCCCAATTTGGATGACTAAATTGATGCAACTCTTTTTCTCTTTTTGTTGCCCATTTTAAATTAACAAGTTCGTTATTCGTTTTATCATAATCTAAGTGAATTACAAAAATTTGCGCTTCATTATCTTTTTCTAAAAAATGTTCTGCTACTAATTTATGCACATACCTACTCGTAGATTTATTATTAACTTCTTGTTTTAAAGAAATTGTTTCGTATCCGTTAATAAAAGTTCGTTTTCTTAAAAATTCTTTTTCATTCTTATACTTAATTACCCTTCCATAATTGGAAATCTTATATTTTTCTTTTTTTGCAATTTTTTCATCAAACTGAATATCTTTCCATTCTTCTTGCCATAAGTTTCTAATCATTTCCTAAAAAGTTTAATTAATAATTTAATGTAACTTTTTCTTTTTCGAATTTTTTAATACACGCTGTTTTTTAACAGTTCAATGCTAATTTATACTCTTTAACTCTCTATTCTTTCAATTTTAGCCCCAATAGATTTTAAACGTGCTTCGATGTTTTCGTAGCCTCTGTCTATTTGCTCAATATTATGTATTGTACTCGTACCTTTTGCAGAAAGTGCTGCTATTAATAAGGAAATACCAGCTCTAATATCTGGAGAAGTCATTGTAGTTGCTTTTAACGAACTTTCAAAATTCATTCCTATAACAGTAGCTCTATGAGGATCACACAAAATAACTTTTGCACCCATATCTATTAATTTATCTACAAAAAACAAGCGACTTTCGAACATTTTTTGATGAATTAAAACGGTACCTTTTGCTTGGGTTGCAATAACTAAAACGATGCTTAATAAATCTGGTGTGAAACCTGGCCAAGGAGCGTCTGAAACCGTAAGCACAGAACCATCTATATAGTTTTGAATTTCATACGATTCTTGTTCTGGTATAAAAATATCATCACCGATTTTTTCGAACTCGATACCAAGTTTTGCAAATATATTTGGTATTTGTCCTAAGTTTTCCCA
>P_2C_Liq_3_UnCtyDRAFT_100147_pt1 | contig 21019 bp, 20 predicted proteins | sample Pon2CUnioCityCA_3_FD_9720 | JGI IMG/M metagenome (IMG submission 9720)
AAACTCTGCTGTAAATCTAAAAATATTCATACCTTTAATTTTCTTAAAGATAAGAAATAATAATCAATTATTAGTGCTTACGGATATACAGAAAAAAAATCAAGAAAATTAGCCGAACAAGAATTAAATAATTATGCTCGAGAATTACGAGAAAGTAATCCTAAAGTTGTGTCAGAATTTTTTGGAATTTTAAAATCACAAAAACAATATTCAAAAGAATGGAAAAGAGATTTTTATTACACAAAAATAGATACCATTCAGGGCATCAACTTTATAAATAACAGTAAAAACATTTCTATAGAAAGTGCTCAGAAAGATCTACAGAACATTATCTTAAAGCATATAGATACCAACAAAACACATAAAATTAGTTCGGGATTATTTAGAATAGAAGATTCCCTTTCTTTAAAAGAAATTATAAAAGAAACAGATTCTCTAGCTACTGACAACTCTTTTGATAAAAACAATGCAACCTATTATTACAATTATGCTATGAGAAATGCGGCTTTTTTTAAAGTAGACAATAAACGCAATTTTTTAAGTAAAAAATATTATCACCATAAACTAGAGAAAAACGAGTTTTTAGGTAATAAAATGTTTTATACTCTCAGTTTTCTCCCACGGAAATCGAACTCAAAATTTAGTGGCAAAATATTCATTAATCCAGATGATTTTACGATTACAAAAATCACCTATGCTTTTGCTGATGAAAAAAGTGGGCAAAGCATTAATTTAAAATGGATATTGGGCTTAAAAGTATCTGAAGATATAAATAGCGCTGCCATATATTATGAAAAAAACAACCATAACCAAGTATATTTAGCCTACGTAAAAGAAACAAAAGGCAGTTATGCATATGTACATAGGCCTATTAAATTCAAAGAAAATGGTGGAGAAAGACAAAAAGTAAAATTTGATATAAAAATAGAAGTAGCTATTTTAGCCACTTCAGAAATTTTGTTGACTGATACCTATGTAATTGAAAAATTTAAAATTATCCCTAAAAAGAAAAAACAGCCTTCCCAAAGAGAAAAATATATTTCTTTGAGCGATTACAACAAAGCCAATTGGAAAAATAGACAATTGATTACTGCGTATCTTGAGAAATGGAAATAAAAAAATCCTGAACAAAATGTTCAGGATTTTTAAGTATTCTTTAGAAAAAATATTTAATCTTTATGCATAAAGGCTTGTTTGGCTAACAATTCTTCTTCGGTTTCTACAATATTTTCATCTGGTACACAACAATCTACAGGACATACTGCAGCACATTGTGGCTCATCATGAAAGCCCATACATTCTGTACATTTATCTGGAGAAATATAATAAATTTCATCAGATATTGGCTCTTGAACTTCATCTGCATTTACTTGTTTACCACTAGGTAAAACTACATTTCCAGTTAAATCTGTACCATCTGCATATTTCCAATCTTCTGCACCTTCGTAAATTGCTGTATTTGGGCATTCAGGTTCGCAAGCCCCACAATTTATACACTCATCTGTTATAATTATTGCCATAGTTTTCTTTTCTGTTTTTGTACATTTGCTATTGCAAAAATAAAGCCAAAAATAGTTACATCCAAAATAAATGACTGCTAATCAAAATAGAATTATCGCATTCGCAAAACTAGGTGACTTTTTAAGTCAATTTTCTGTGGATAACATCTCAAAAAAAGACAATATTGAGCATAATGCGCTCTTTTTTGATGGCTTTTTACATCAACTTAAATTGGCACAAGAAAACAATTCTTGGTTTACGAAAGAGAACATTTTATTTGCCATACAAAGCTGGTCTAAATCGTTAGCAAAAGACAATTTAAAAGCCTTTTTAAAAAGTGTTACCTCAAGCAATAATCAGCCTAAAAAAGTGGCGATAATTATGGCAGGAAACATTCCTTTAGTGGGTTTTCACGATTTTTTATCGGTGTTAATTTCTGGGCATGCTGTTTTGGTAAAACAATCTTCTAGTGACAAGCATCTTATGCCTTTTTTAGCCAAATATTTAGAATATGTAGAGCCCGAGTTTAAAGGGAAAATTACCTTTACAGAAGAAAAAATTACCGATTTCGATGCCATAATTGCAACGGGTAGCGATAATACAGCGCGCTATTTTGAGTATTATTTTAAAAACAAACCAAACATTATCAGAAAAAGCAGAAATTCTGTGGCTGTAATTACAGGAAAAGAAACCGAAGAAGATTTTATAAACTTATCTTACGATGTCTTTCAATACTTTGGTTTGGGCTGCAGAAGCGTATCAAAATTGTATATACCAAAAGATTTTAATTTTGATGCTTTTTTTAACGGAATGTATGTGCAAAAAGACATCATTAACAATGCAAAATATGCCAATAATTACGATTATAACAAGGCTGTGTATTTAATGAGCGAATTCGATTTATTAGAAAACGGATTTTTGATGATTAAGGAAGATGAAAGTTACTCCTCTCCTATTGCAACAATTTTTTATGAGTATTATGATAATGAAATTGATTTAAAAATAAAATTACACCAAGATAAAGAAAAGATACAATGTGTCGTTGCCAAAGGTTTTATTGAAAATGAAGTGGCTTTTGGGCAAACACAACATCCAAAATTAACAGACTATGCAGATGGTGTAAATACATTGGCATTTTTATCAAAACTATAACCGCAAAAACACAAAGAAAAAAGCGCAAAGCTCGCAAAGATTTACTTAGTACAAACTCGGCGACCTTTGCGAAAAAACGTTGCAACTTTGCGTTTAATTTTTTTTGCACAAAACTTTGAATCTTAAACATTAAACTTTGAACCTATTAGTAGTATGAAAAAACATAATTTTAGTGCAGGGCCTTGTATTCTGCCAGAAGAAGTATTACAAAAAGCATCAGAAGCAATTCTCAATTTTAATGATGATAATTTATCGCTAATCGAAATTTCTCACAGAAGCAAACCTTTTGTGACTGTTATGGAAAAAGCACGTTCTTTAGCTTTAGAATTGTTAGGCCTAGAAAACAAAGGCTATAAAGCGCTATTTTTACAAGGTGGTGCAAGTATGGAGTTTTTAATGGTAGCATACAATTTATTGAATAAAAAGGCAGCCTATTTAAATACAGGTACTTGGTCAGATAAAGCGATTAAAGAGGCCAAAGCTTTTGGAGAAGTAGTAGAAGTTGCTTCATCAAAAAGCAAAGGGTATACCTATATTCCTAAAGGATATACAATTCCTGAAGATGTCGACTATTTTCACTGTACAAGTAATAATACTGTTGCAGGAACTCAACTTAAAACATTTCCAGAAACCAAGGTGCCATTGGTTTGCGATATGAGTTCAGATATTTTTTCGCGTCAATTAGATTTCGAAAAATTCGATTTAATTTATGCTGGAGCTCAAAAGAATATGGGGCCTGCAGGAACAACTTTAGTGATTGTTAAAGAAGAAATTTTAGGAAAAGTAGAACGACATATTCCTTCTATGTTAAATTATCAAATTCATATCGATAAAGATAGTATGTTTAATACACCTGCTGTGTTTCCAGTTTATGTTTCTATGCTAACTTTACAATGGTTAAAAGATTTAGGTGGAATTCCTTTCATAGAAGAGGTCAACAATAAAAAAGCAGCACTTTTATATAATGAAATTGATAGAAATCCATTATTTCAAGGAATTGTAGCTAAAGAAGACAGAAGTACAATGAACGCTACTTTTAATTTGGTAGATCCAAATCATAAAGAAATTTTTGATAAAATGTGGCAAGAAGCGGGAATTAGTGGATTACAGGGTCATAGAAGTGTGGGTGGTTATAGAGCAAGTATGTATAATGCCTTGCCTTTATATAGCGTGCAAGCTTTGGTTGATGTAATGAAAAAACTAGAAAAACAGGTTTAAGATGTACCGTTTAATATTCAATATTTTTGAGTATTAACAAAATCTTGAACTTTAAATGTAAAACCTTGAACTTAATTTAGGATGAAAATATTAGCAAACGACGGAATTTCGAAAAGTGGAATTGACGCTTTAGAAAAAGCAGGTTTTGAAGTAATTACAGTAAAAGTGGCTCAAAATCAATTAGAAAATTACATCAACAAACATCATATTGATGCGCTTTTAGTAAGAAGCGCAACACAAGTACAACAAGAATTAATTGATGCCTGCCCATCTTTAAAATTAATTGGACGAGGTGGTGTTGGTATGGACAATATTGATGTAGATTATGCTTTAGATAATGGATTACACGTTATACATACACCAGCTGCTGCTTCAAGTTCTGTTGCAGAACTGGTTTTTTCGCATTTGTTTGGTATGGTTCGTTTTTTACATTCGTCTAACAGAGAAATGCCTTTAGAAGGCGATTCGCGTTTTAAAGAACTAAAAAAGGCTTATGCGCAAGGCACAGAATTGCGTGGTAAAACCATCGGAATTATTGGTTTTGGTAGAATTGGACAAGAAGTTGCAAAAATAGCCATCGGATTAGGAATGAAAGTTTTAGCAACAGACACTGTAGTTGAAAGCGCACCCATTACGTTAGAATTTTTTAACGGACAAAAAGCAACATTTACCATTTTTACTTCAGATAAAAATGAGCTTTTAAAAGATAGTGATTTTATTACTTTGCACATACCTACACAAGATAATTATGTAATTACGGCCTCTGAAATTGATAAAATGAAAGATGGTGTTGGTATTATAAACACTGCAAGAGGTGGTATTTTAAATGAGGTAGATTTGGTAAATGCTATAGAAAATGGCAAAGTACAATATGCAGGCTTAGATGTGTTTGAAACAGAACCTTCTCCAGCTGTCCAATTGTTAATGAATCCAGAAATCTCGCTAACACCACATATTGGAGCAGCTACATTAGAAGCACAAGATAGAATTGGTGTAGAATTGGCAACACAAATTATTACGTTGTTAAAAGAACAGTAAACCTTACATGTATAACGACCAGTTTAAAGACCAAAATACTAGAGACTAAAACCCACAAATGGCAATTGTAAAACCTTTTAAAGCAGTAAGACCAAGCAGAGACAAAGTGGCTTTGGTGTCTTCTAAGTCATATGAGGCCTATACTCCTGCAGAATTAGGTGCTAAATTAAATTTTAATCCGTTTTCGTTTTTACATGTCATAAATCCAGGTTATAAATTTCATCAAGAGGTTTCTGGAGAACAACGTTTTCAGTTGGTACACAATCGTTATTTAGAATTCAAAGAAAATCAAATTTTTATTCAAGATAAAAAACCTACTTTTTACATTTACGAAAGATTGGATGCAAATGATGCCTTTTGTGGGATTATCGCAGCTACAAGTGTCGCAGATTATAACAATAATATTATTAAGAAACACGAAGGAACGATTACCAAAAGAGAACAACTTTTCGAAAAATATTTAAAAGTTACCGGTTTTAATGCAGAACCCGTTTTGTTAACGTTTAAAGATGATGAAACGCTGACTAAAATAATCCAAAGTGAAAAAGAAAAAAGACCTGAATATGAGTTTTCTACGACAGACAGACGATTGCATAAACTTTGGTTGATAACAGACGAAACTACATCAAATAAAATAACAACTGCATTTGCTAAAATTGATGCTTTATATATTGCAGACGGACATCACAGATCTGCTTCATCTGCCTTGTTGGCTAAAGATTTGGCATCAGAAAACAAAAATCATACTGGTAAGGAGCCCTATAACTATTTTATGAGTTATCTAATACCTGAATCGAACTTAAAAATAGCTGCTTTTCATCGATTTGTAAAAGATTTAAACGGATTATCTGTTCAAGAATTTTTAATGAAATTAGATTCTGTTTTTAGAATAGAAAACAAAGGTCAGTTTTTATATTCACCTGCTAAAAAACATCATTTTAGCATGTATTTAAATGGATCGTTTTATACCTTATATTTGCGTAAAAACAAGTATCAATTTACAGATGCTTTGAGTAAATTAGATGCAGAAATTTTATACAATACAGTTTTACATCCGATTTTGGGTATAAATGATGTAACCAATAACGAAAGATTAGGGTATTCGCATAATAAAACAGATTCTATATCAATTAAAACAAAGGTAGATTCGGGTTCGTATAAAGTTGGTTTTGGGCTAATGCCTATTGAAGTAAGCGAAATGAAAGAAATTGCAGATGCTAATTTAAAAATGCCTCCAAAAACAACATATATTCAACCAAAATTAAGAAGTGGATTAACGATGTATGAATTCTAACATTTTAATAAAATGGAATGCCGAATTTATTTCAGAATCCTATAAATAAACATCAAAAATGATCATAGAAAATATAAAAAATATAACGGCTACTTTACCAGAAAACGTTACGCTTGTTGCGGTTTCAAAAACTAAACCTATCGAAGATTTACAAGAAGCTTATGATGGTGGTCAGCGTATTTTTGGAGAGAATAAAATTCAAGAAATGGTTGATAAATATGATGCTTTGCCTAAAGACATAAAATGGCATATGATTGGCCATTTGCAAAGCAATAAGGTTAAGTATATGGCACATTTTGTAGATTTAATTCACGGAGTTGACAAGTTAAAAACCCTAAAGATCATCAACAAAGAAGCTAAAAAACACGATAGAATTATCAACTGTTTGTTACAAGCAAAAATAGCCAAAGAAGATTCAAAATTTGGGTTATCTTTTGATGCAATAACTGCTATTTTAACATCAGCAGAATTTCGTGAATTACAACATATAAACATCATAGGATTAATGGGAATGGCTACGTTTACTGAAGATAAAAATCAACTAAAAGAAGAGTTTTCATCACTTAAAAACTTTTTTGATTCCTTAAAATTAATAACCGATACTAAAAACTGTAAACTAGACGTTTTATCAATGGGAATGAGTGGAGATTACCAATTGGCTATAGCAGAAGGTAGTACAATGATTAGAGTAGGTAGCTCAATATTTGGTCATCGCAATTATAATCAGTAAATTTCCGAACAAAAGAAAAAGAATTTGTACGCTATTTTAGATATCGAAACCACAGGAGGCAAATTTAATGAAGAAGGCATCACAGAAATTGCCATTTATAAATTTGACGGACACGAAGTTGTAGATCAGTTTATATCACTTGTAAATCCTGAGAGAGAAATCCAAGAGTTTGTTGTAAAACTTACAGGGATTAACAATAAAATGTTACGAAATGCACCCAAGTTTTATGAGGTTGCCAAACGTATTGTAGAAATTACCAAAGACTGTGTTCTTGTAGCACATAATACCGCTTTCGATTATCGAATTTTAAGAACCGAATTTCGACGTTTAGGGTTCGATTTTGAGAGAAATACAGTTTGTACTGTAGAATTAAGTCAGCAATTAATTCTAGATCAACCATCATACAGTTTAGGAAAATTAACCAGGTCTTTAGGTATACCAATTACAGACAGACACAGAGCTTCTGGTGATGCTTTAGCGACGATTCAATTGTTTAAATTGTTACTTGAAAAGGACACCCAAAAAGACATTATTCAAAATTCTATAAAATATTTTGATAAGCGTTTAGAAAAAGAAAGACTTCTAAATTTAATTGATGAAATTCCTAGAGTTTTAGGCGTTTTTTATGTGCATGATACAAATGGAAAAGTGATTTATATTGGTAAAGGAAAAAATATAAAATCAGAAATTAATAAACTGTTCTTAAAAGATACCAGACGCGCTGTTAAAATTCAAGAAAGAGCTACATCTGTATCGTATAATAAAACAGGAAATGAACTTTTTACACGTTTAAAATATTATTTGGCTTTAGAAACACTATCACCCAAATTTAATTTTAGAAAGAAATTTAAACTTAGCGAAGTAAACTTTAATAACGATAATTTTATCATTATTGATACAGGTAGAGAAATAGAAGAACATGCAGTTATTCTCATAGAAAATAACAGCGTAGTTAGCTATGGTTTTACAAACCTAGCTTATCAAGAAAACAATATTGAGATTTTAAAATCGGTATTAACCACCATAGCACACAAAGAAATTGCTAAAACCATCGTAAAAAACTATTTGAATAGAAATAAGGTTCAGAAAATTGTTCGTTTTTAACTGAAAGTAAACGATTACTACCACAACTTTATTTTATGGCAATAGCATTTTAGAAACCGTTATTTTTTGTGTAAAGCTTCATCTTATTTCAATAAAAACTAGATTCTGTATTTCAAACAAAACGATTGACCTCGTTTCATTTATTCCTATCACATTTTTAATATGCTTACTATATAAAATAACGATGCCATATGAAACAAAGCCAAGTATAAGTCATCGATAAAGTTTACAATACTCCAAAAAAACGGACTTATAAATAAGTGTTTATTGAGCCCAAATAGAAGATTAAAATTTAATAAACATAATTTTGAAGCCTTTTGGAAAACTAAAACAGATTGCTTTTAGGCCTACTAACTTTAGAAAAATTGAATTACTAGCAGTATAATCGCTTCTTTCTATAAAGCATTTTATTTTAAAGGCCTATTAATTGCTCATCTTCAATTTAGAAATCAAGGAATTGGAAAAGCTGTTTATGTTCATATACCTCTAACCAACAAATTACCTACTAATTTGATAAAAAACACAAGGCAAAATAGAATTTTGAATATGCAAGAATGTGCTAGTGAGATTTCCCAAAGACCAACACAAACAAAATATATAAAATCACATTGTTTTAGCTGGTATAAATGATGTGCAAAAAAATAGCTCTTGAAATTCGAGAGCTATTTTTTTAGATTTATATATTTAAAATCGAATACTAGATATTTTCTGCCAACCAATCTCCTACTTCTTTTGTACCATAAGATTTTCCTCCATCAGCTAAATCTTCGGTAACAATTCCTTTATTTAATGCTTCATTTACAGCATCTCTAATTGCTTTTCCTTCTTCTTGTAAACCAAAGTTCTCGAACATCATTGCTGCAGATAACACAGTTGCCATTGGATTTGCAATATTTAATCCTGTTGCTTGCGGATACGAACCGTGAATTGGTTCAAATAAACCAATGTCAGCACCTAAAGATGCACTTGGCATTAAGCCCATAGAACCAGAAATTACAGAAGCTTCATCAGTTAAAATATCTCCGAATAAGTTCTCTGTAATTAAAACGTCATAACTATTTGGCCACTGTACCAAACGCATGGCAACTGCATCTACAAACTCATAAGAAACTTCTACTTCTGGATAATCCTTTTCCATTGCTTGTACAGTTTCTCTCCATAATCTTGAAGTTTCTAAAACATTCGCTTTATCTACACAACATAATTTTTTACCACGCGTCATTGCCAATTCGAAACCTTTTTTTGCCAAACGTTGCACCTCTGCTCTGGTATACACACAATTATCAAAAGCAGTTTCTCCTTCATCTCTTCTCCCCTTTTCACCAAAGTAAATTCCACCTGTTAACTCACGTAAAAAAACCAAATCTGTACCTTCTATACGTTCTCTTTTTAAAGGCGATTTATCTAACAAAGAAGGAAAAGTAAACGTTGGTCTAACATTGGCAAACAAGCCTAATTTTTTACGCATTTTTAACAATCCCTGCTCTGGACGCACTTTTGCAGACGGATCATTATCGAAACGTGGATGCCCAATAGCACCAAATAAAACCGCATCTGAAGAAGCACAAATTTCGTGTGTTTCATCTGGATAAGGCTCACCTACTGCATCAATGGCAGCAGCTCCTGTTAAAGCGGGTCTCCAATTAATTTCATGATGAAACTTTTTTGCAATTGCATCTGATACTTTTACTGCTTGGTCTATTACTTCAGGACCAATTCCATCTCCTGCTAATAAGGCTATGTTTAATTTCATTTTTTTTGTTCAGTTTGTAGACAATAGGCGATAGAAGTTAGTGCAGTTTTTTACTGACTAAAGACTATAGACTATAGACTTATTTAAATTATATTCAACATTTTCTCAGTGGCTTTAATAGCAGATACGGTTTGATCTGAATCTAATCCACGAGTTATAAATTCATTTTTTACGCTTTGCCATGTAATAATCGTTTCACATAAGGCATCAGAATTACTTCCTGGAGGAATCCGCACTGCATAATCGATTAATTTTGGCAACTCTTTTTTACTGTGGGTTTTGTACAACTTTTTTAAAGCATTCATAAATGCATCAAATTGTCCATCTCCTTGTGCATGTGCTTCATACATTACGCCTTCAACAATTAATTGTAAAGTAGTCGAAGGTTTCATTCCTTTTGCGTGACCTAATACATAGTTTTCTACAACTACGCGTTTTTCTATAGTATCAGAATCCAAAACATCAGAAATAATGTAGGGTAAATCTTCTTGAGAAACCACCTCTTTTTTATCTCCTAATTCTATAATTCTTTGGGTAACCTTTTTAAGTTCTTCATCATTTAAGCTTAATCCTAAGTCTTGCAAATTCTTTTGAATATTGGCCTTTCCTGATGTTTTGCCCAAGGCATATTTACGTTTTCTACCAAAACGTTCTGGCATTAAATCGTTAAAATAAAGGTTGTTTTTATTATCGCCATCTGCGTGAATGCCAGCAGTTTGTGTAAACACATTTGCCCCAACAACGGGTTTATTTACAGGAATTCGAAAGCCCGAAAAGGTTTCTACAAGCTTGCTTACTTTATGCAATGCTTTTTCGTTTGCAGTGATTTTTACATCACTTAAAAAATCGTTAATAACCGCTATAACGCTTGCCATTGGCGCATTTCCTGCACGTTCTCCCATTCCATTTATGGTTAAATGCAAACCATTTGCACCTGCCTTTACAGCTTCCATAACATTGGCAACCCCTAAATCGTAATCATTATGACCGTGAAAATCGATGTGTGTATTTGGGTATTTTGCTTTAACTTCTGCAATAAATTGAGCCGTTTCTACATGTGTTAAAATTCCTAAAGTATCTGGTAATAAAACACGCTCAATAGGTTGACTTGTTAAAAAATCTAAATACTCAAAAACATAAGCTTTAGAGTTACGCATTCCATTAGACCAATCTTCTAAATACACATTGGTTTTAATTTGATGCTTTGCAGCCAACTCAATATTTGCTTTAATTTCGGCAAAATGTTGTGCTGGCGTTTTTTTAAGTTGATGTGTTAAGTGATTTAAAGACCCTTTGGTTAACAAATTCTGGACTTTTGCACCAGCATCAATCATCCAATCTATCGATTTTCCGTCATCAACAAANGTTAAAACCTCAATTTTGTGCAATTGATTGTTTCCTGAAGCCCAAGCCGCAATTTTTTTAACAGCTTCTAATTCGCCCTCAGAAACACGCGCAGATGCAATTTCTATACGATCTACCTTTAATTCTTCTAACAGTAATTTGGCAATGGTTAGTTTTTCTGAAACCGAAAACGACACGCCTGATGTTTGCTCACCATCACGCAATGTGGTATCCATTATTTCAATCTTTCTTTGGGTCATTTCATCAATTTTGAAAACCTAAATATTTTATCTGTCATTTCAATTAGAATAGAGAAGTCTAAAAAACTAGAGATTCCTCGATTTCGCTATTTGCTATGCAAGCAACTTTCAATCAAAATGTATTTTAATTTCAGTAACACTCGGAATGACAACAGAATGTCATTTCGACCTTGTGGAGAAATCTAAAAAGGTCTTGTTTCAGCAAATGCAGAAATTTCGCTTTCGATGTTTTTTAAATAATCAATATCATCAAAACCGTTTAACATATTGTCTTTCTTATAGGCATTTATTTCAAAAGATTCAGATTCACCAGTAGCTAATAAAGTTACGGTTTGATTTGGTAAATCTACCTCGATTTCTGTTTTTGGATCTGCCATAATTGCTGCAAATAAGGTATCTGCAAATTCTGGAGAAACCTGAACCGGTAAAACGCCAACATTTAAACAATTTCCTTTAAAAATATCTGCAAAAGCCGATGAAATTACACAACGTAATCCAAAATCGTACACAGACCAAGCTGCGTGCTCTCTCGAAGAACCAGAACCAAAGTTTTTACCACCCACTAATATTTTAGAACCGGCATAAATTTCTTTGTTTAATGGAAAATCTGCTTTTGGTGTTCCGTCTTGATTGTATCTCCAATCTCTAAAAAAGTTTTTATCAAAATCTACACGCTCAGTTGCTTTTAAGAAACGAGCAGGTATAATTTGATCTGTATCTACATTTTCTGTTGGTAATGGATATGCTGTACTTGTTAATACATTAAATTTATCGTAAGCCATTGTTTAAGTATTCAGTTGCCAGTGTCAGTTGGCAGTATTAATTAGTTTTAATAAAATATTTTAATTCGTTAAGTTTTGTGACTGTAATCTGCCACTGTAAACTGTTAACCAACTAATAAAGTTCTTGGATCTGTAACAACGCCCTCTACTGCAGATGCTGCTGCAACTAATGGAGATGCTAATAGGGTTCTCGATCCTGGGCCTTGTCTTCCTTCAAAATTTCTGTTTGAGGTAGATACTGATAATTTTCCTGACGGAATTTTATCATCATTCATAGCCAAACACGCAGAACAACCTGGCTCTCTTAATTCGAAACCAGCATTTGTAATAATTTTATCTAAACCTTCTGCTTTTATTTGATCGACTACTTTATGCGAACCCGGCACTAACCACGCTGTAACATTGTCTGCTTTTTTACGCCCTTCTACAATAGAACAAAATGCTCTAAAATCTTCAATTCTACCATTGGTACATGAACCTAAAAAGACAAAATCTATTTCTTTACCAATCATAGCATCGCCTTCGCTAAAAGACATGTAGCCTAAAGATTTCTTATAAGTCTCTGCTCCTCCTCCTGCATTTGCTGCAGTTGGTATCGATTTTGTTACGCCCATTCCCATTCCTGGGTTGGTACCATAGGTAATCATTGGCTCGATATCTGCTGCATCGTAAGTAAACTCTGCATCAAATTCTGCATCATCTTCTGAATATAAGGTTTCCCAATATTGCATTGCTTTGTCCCAAGCTGCACCTTTCGGAGTTTGAGAACGTCCTTTTAAATATTCAAAAGTTTTGGCATCTGGAGCAATCATACCTCCTCTTGCACCCATCTCAATCGATAAATTACACACGGTCATTCTACCTTCCATAGACATATCTTCAAAAACATCACCTGCATATTCTACAAAATAACCTGTTGCTCCAGAAGTAGTTTGTTTAGAAATAATGTACAAAGCCACATCTTTAGGTGTAACACCCAAACCTAATTTTCCGTTTATGTTAATACGCATCGATTTTGGTTTTGGTTGCATAATACATTGGGTAGACAACACCATTTCTACCTCACTTGTACCAATACCAAAGGCAATAGCACCAAAAGCACCATGTGTTGAGGTATGCGAATCTCCACAAACAATTGTTGCACCAGGTAAGGTAATTCCGTTTTCTGGCCCTACAACATGCACAATTCCGTTATTTTCATCACCTAAACCCCAGTGAGAAATTCCGTATTTCGCCGCATTTCTTTCTAACGCATCTAACTGATTTGCAGACAATGCATCTGCTACAGGTAAATGCTGATTTATAGTTGGTGTGTTATGATCTGCAGTAGCGAATGTACGCTCTGGGTATACCACACTGTTTCCTCTACTTTCTAATCCTAAAAAAGCTACAGGACTTGTAACTTCGTGAATAAAATGACGGTCTATAAAAAACACATCTGGTCCGTCTTTTACACTACGTACCACGTGCGAATCCCATACTTTGTCAAATAATGTTTTTGCCATTTTTCTTGATATTTATTGATATAAATTAAGGTATCAGCTACCAAAAATAGACTTTATTTGAAGTTTAGCCGAAGTTATAGGTTTTACCAAATGATATTCAACTGTTAAAGTGAAACTTACCACACTGTAAAACAATACATTACATTGTTTTTAAATACGATGTCTATTCAAAAAAGATTATTTTATAACTCCGTTTTAAGACTATAAATTAAGTCCGTTTTAAGGTTGATTTCGAGGTGTTTTTTAGTCATTTATAAATACCTATAAATCAACTATTTAAAACAGCCTAAAATTGCATCTTGATGCAATCTTTACTCCATACTGATGGAACTTTTATTGCGTACTGACCCGATAAAAGTTACGTATAGATAAACTTTAGAAAACGCCCGATAATTGGGTTAATTATATATGAATTATTACGTACACTTTTAGTTATCCGCACTTTTTTGCCAAATCAGGCAAAGGTCTGTAAGCATAATAGTGTAAAACCTCTTCAATGGCCATTTTTAGGGCTTTATTAATAGATAAAATCTTAGTGCCTAAATTAAAATCGATTTGACTTAATTGCATGTAGTATGCTGTAAAAACAGGCACATACAATCCTTTTTTTATGGCTTCTGCTGTCGATTTGTAGTTTTCGGCTTGTCCTTCTTTAATAATTTTACACGTTGCCAATCTTAAGTTGCCATATTTATCGGTATTAGCAGCATAGCCAAACAACCTACAAATTAAACCACGGTATTTGTAATTGCTACAGCGTCCTTGGTTAAGTGCTGCTAAAGGCTTATAAATAATACACGTTTTGCTATTGGTTTTATTCAGAATATTAAGGGTTGCTTGTGCTTCGCCATTTAAAAACAAATGAAAAGCCCAAGGCAAAAACTCTAAAGGCGAGGCTTCTACATTAGCATAGGTGCAGCATTTACCACAACCCGAAACACAGCCTATACCCGCCGTTTTTACAAATTGATTTGTTTCTATTTCTAATTGATGAAAAAGACCTTCTACTAATTGAACTCTACGTTCTACAGACATTCGTTTTTTTGTAAGGTAAGCTTAATGGGCTTAGAAAGCTGGGTTTCTACTGGATAGTTTTTATTTCTTTTGATGTATGAAAACTATAATTTTAAGGGAACTGTAATAAAAATGATGTTAAATTTTTCGTTTTTATAACCCTGTTCATAAGTTCGAGGTAAATATTTACAAAACCATTAAAGTGAAAACTCTTTTTTTTTGTAAATTTAAAATATAAAATTCTTCGTATTTGCTATGAAAGAATTTTATATAAAATTATCTAAAAAAACTACTTGTATCTTTTTGAGATTTCTCCACAAGGTTGAAATGACATTCTTAATTTTAAGCTGATTGTAAAAATTCCACTACCTTTGATACTATCAAATGATAGTATCAAAATGCAACCACCTTATTCTATAACCCCAAAAATTCTAAAATTAATTACTTCAATTTCAGAGAAAATTGGAGCAATTAATGCCAATTATTTAAACAAACCAAATACTGAGTTAAGGAAACAAAATAAGATTAAAACCATCCATTCTTCTTTGCAAATAGAAGGCAATACGTTATCAGAAAAACAAATCACAGCGTTGTTAGAAAACAAACGTGTTATTGGTCCACAAAAAGATGTACAAGAGGTTGTAAATGCTATTGCAGTTTATGATAATTTACAAAATTATAATCCAAATAGCTCAAAATCTTTTTTAAAAGCACACAAAACCCTTTTGAAAAATCTAATTGAAAATGCTGGAAAATATAGAACAACAGGAGTTGGTATTGTAAAAGGTTCTAAAATTGCACACCTAGCGCCACCTGCAGAAAATGTACCTTTTTTAATGAAAGACTTGTTTGATTATGTTAAAAAATCAGAAGAAATTACGCTTATAAAAAGTTGTGTTTTTCATTACGAAATGGAATTTATTCATCCGTTTTTAGACGGAAATGGAAGAATGGGCAGATTGTGGCAAACGTTAATTTTAATGCAAGAATATCCTGTTTTTGAATTTATTCCGTTTGAAACTTTAATCAGTAAAAATCAAAATGCATATTATAAAGCCCTTTCTGATGGTGATAAACTAGGGAACTCTACCCTTTTTATTACTTATATGCTTTCTGTAATTGATGCTTCTTTAGAAGAATTATTAGACTTTAAACAACGAATTTATACACAAAAAGAACGATTAGCCTACTTTGTTTCTTTGAATAAAACTCCTTTTTCAAGAAAGGATTATTTAGCTGTGTTTAAAGATATTTCTTCTGCAACTGCAAGCCGTGATTTAAAAAATGGAGTTGCGCAACATCTTTTTATAAAAACTGGTGAGAAGAATAAAACAATGTATGAAATGAATTGAGAGATTTCTCCACAAGGTCGAAATGAAAAGACAACCTAATTTAAACTAACAGATTACTTCATACTTGGGTGCTAATAATGACAATTGAAAACAAAAAAAACGGCAAACACCTCTATAAGAAATGTTTGCCGTTTATAAATGATAGCCCGAATTTATAATCTACTTAATAAATCGGCTTTTTTATTTTCAAACTCTTGTTCTGTTAAAATCCCTTTGTCTTTTAAAGCAGCTACTTTTTCTATTTTCATAAAAATATCTTCTTCAAAAGCAGTGTTGGTATTGTTATTCTGGGCAACTTCTTGAATTGGCTCTTGAATAATTTGCGCGGGTTGTTGTTGCACATTAGTATTATTGTTGTTTACCGGATTTGATTTTGGTGTATTATCGCCACCAGAAACAATAGGCAACTGATTCAAATCTACAGTACCATATTGACTTGTAAACGACACTGAATACGAACCACCTTGTTGCTGCCCTGTACCTCCTATTTGATGATCTAAGGTATCAAAAACGGTAACTTTTCCGTTTTCTTGAATTGCCAAACGATTGATATTCGAAAAAATAGCATAACTAGTGTTATTCTGACTTCCGGTAGAATTTGGAAAACCTAAATTTCCCCACCAATTTCCTGCATTTCCAGACATCATTCCGTTTTGATTATGCACTTTTGGTAACGGTTTATATTGTATGCCTCCTTGATTAATTAGATTAGAAAGTTCATAACACAAACCATCTACAGTTGCTTTTAGGCCATTGTTAAACATATCTCCTACCATTGTCATTCCACCCAACATCCATTGGCCACCACCACCCAATTCTGATATATTAAATTGGGCCATTGTGCCACCACTTCGCATTAATGCTTGGGTTAAATCTGTAACCGCGTTTGTACTAATTCCGTATCGATTTGCCACATTTACCATATTCTGGAAACTAGCATCTGTAAATATTGTATTCATATTGTATCTTACTATACCTTAAATTTTTCAGTAAAAAAATTAGGCTACAAAGGTACTCTTTAGTAACTTGAATAAGCCTCTTTTATGCAGATGTTTAGCATTAAAATCGATACGCTAAAATAAAGTTGATTCTGTTTAACTATTGTCAAAGAAAACAATTAAAATACGACTCGAATAAGATTTTCATCGTTTTTAAATGGCTTCTTCGTAAATAACCAACCAAAAGAACGCGTTGTGAACAGTACAAAATTGAGTTATACTAACTTCTAAACTTTTCTTTAGTAATTTCATCGACACGAATTGGCGCATCTTCATAAAAATGATCGAACGTTTTGTTTGTGGTATATTGGTCTTTTAAAACGCGATAGACCATAGCTATTACAAAACCTTGACCAATAACAGTTAGATAAAACACCCAACTAAAAGGGTAATTTAATGCACTTAAAATGGTTACAAAACACAAAATAAACGTAGTTATGGCAATATAAACAAATGGAGATGTTTTCATAATTTAAATATTTTGTTTAAAATTAATACTAAATTATTAAACAAAATAAATTTTAACTTACAATAACATTTTTTTAAGATGAAATCATGGTTCAAGTCGTCTATAAAATGACTAATTTCTAATTCGGTTGGCTTCTGTAATTAAAGCACTTTTTGCTGCTGTTGCCGTTGTTGTTAAATTCGTGCCTATTAAATTAGAATTCTCATAAGCATCATTTGTTAAATTGTAGAATTCTTCTGNACCAGTATCATATTTAATATATTTATAATTTACATTTCTAATGGTATACGCATCTTCTTTTTCAGAATACACATAGTCTCTTTTAGCTCCATTTTCATCCGTTAGTAAGCCATAGAAACTTTGGCTATTGTACATTTCTGTCGCTGAAATGCCTACTATATTTCCAATGGTAGCATACAAATCTGTGCTGTTAATTAATGCATTTTCTCTCTCGCCCATTCTGTTTACGCCATTTCCTGAAACTACCATTGGAACATTTATGCCTCCTTGATATAAACTTCCTTTTACAGTTCTTCTTCTGTAAGGAGATTGCGCTACTTGACCAGGTGTGCCATTATCACCTATAAAAATAATAATAGTATTTGCCTTTTCTTCATCAGACATACTACTTATTAACCTTCCTATTTCTGAATCTAAAGCCTCTAAAGCAGACAAATAATACGACAAGGGATTTGTATCAATTGATGTTTCATCTGTTGGTAAATTACCTTGCGAATGTAAATTGGTTGGCGCTAAATGGAAAGGTGTATGAGGTGCAGTATATGCCATCCATAAAAACCAAGGTTTGGTTTGTACAGCTTTCCAATCTATGGCTAAATCTGTTAATTTAGTGGTCATATAGGTTGTATTTGTTGTACTTACGCCATTTTCAATTAAAGGCCAACTGTAGTAATCTTGCACACCACCACTTCTTATACCTGCAAAATGATCTACACCCATAATTGCAGCATCATTGGTATCGTTAGAAATGTGCCATTTCCCAAAAATTGCTGTTGCATATGCGTCGTTTGTATTATCCGAAATATATTTTTGCAATGAAGTTTCTGATGTAGAAATTTGATCTCCTACCTTTATAACTCCATTTTTTATTCCGTATTTTCCAGTGATTATAGAGGCGCGAGTTGGCGAACATACAGCATACGCCCAAGTATTATCAAACGTAATACCTGAGTTCATTAAGCTTTGTAAATTTGGCATATTGGCTTTGGTTACACCCTCTGTATAATTAGGAATTGGATCTTTACTAACATCATCTGCAATAAGCAAAAGAATATTAGGCTGTTTAGGCGTTACAGAGTTATTGATATCCGTATCATCTATATGATCATTAACGTCATTTACTGATGATGAACTGCAACTATTTAGAAAAAATAAGAGCAAAAAAGTAATAAAGTAGCAGCGCTGTATCATAAAATATGATTTTCTCTTTGACCCCAAAAACATAGAATAGTTTAATTTTATGTAAGAATGTTGTAACAAATCAGGTAAATTAGTCGTCTAAAGTAGAGAATCAATTTTAACCAACCTATTATGAAAAAAATCTTGTATCCTTTATTTCTGCTGGTTTTGATAACGAGTTGCACATCACAAAAAAATACTGAAGATTTTATAAACGCTACTTCAGGACGTTATTTATTTAACGCCAATGAAATTTTAGAAATCTATTTTGAAGAGGCAGAAATGCACGCAAAATGGCGAGGAAATGACGATATAGCATTACTAAAAATCAATGATAGTACTTTTTATATGAAAGAATTAAATGAGAAAATGTTATTTGTAAGCAAACCCGAAATGCACATAACGTTGGCTCCTAAAACNGAGCATAAAGGTATTATTTACAATTTTAAAAAATTAAAGTTCGGTGAAAAAACACCTAACGAATATTTTAAAGCAAAAGAATATGATAAGGCCTTAGCAGCTTTTAAACAGATACAAGCAAAAGATTCTTTAAATATTGCCATACGTGAATGGGGCTTAAACAGATTAGGTTATGATTTTATTAAAAAAAATGATTTTGATGCAGCTTTAGAAATTTTTAAAATAAATGCGCAATTATATCCAAGAAGTTCAAATGTTTTTAATAGTTTAGGTGAAGCTTATCTTCTAAAAAAAGATACTTTACATGCTAGGCTAAATTTAAAAAAATCATTAGCTATAAATCCTGAAAATCGAAGTTCTAAACGGTTGCTAAAAAAACTAAATCAAAAATAAAATGACATTAGAACAGTTAAAATACCCAATTGGTTTGGCTGATATTCCTGAAAATATCACCAAAAAAAATATTGAAAATTGGATTTCTGATATCGAACGTTTTCCACACGAACTAGAATTTTTAGTTAGAGAGTTATCTGACAATCAATTAGAAACACCTTACAGAGATGGTGGTTGGACAATTCGACAGGTTATTCATCATTGTTATGACAGTCATCATAATTCTTATACTCGTTTTAAATGGGCGTTAACTGAAAATGAACCCATGATTAAAGCCTATTACGAAGAACGTTGGGCAGAACTACGAGATGCTAAATCTGCTCCTATTTTACTTACTATTGATGCCTTAAAAGGTTTACACGCAAAATGGGTGTATCTATTAAGGACGCTAACAGATAACGAATTAGAAAAAATCTTTGTGCACCCTGAAGCTAAAAAACCTATAAGCTTAAAAGAAAATATTGGTAATTATGCTTGGCATTGTCAACATCATTATACACATATAGAACAGTTAATGCTTCGTAAAGGTTGGAAATAAGAGACCTAGTTTGATTGGTGTGTTTGTTCAAAAATATACTATCTTTAAGACTCAAATTTAAAGACAATGAAAAATGCTCAAGAATATTTTGATGAATATGCAGAAAGCCATCAAGATGAAACCAACCAAGCCATACATTATATATGTGTTCCACTGATTTTTTTTAGCGTAATTGGCTTGCTAATGAGTATACCGACTTCTTTTTTAGAGCGCACTTTTGGTTTGTATAATCCGCTTTTAGAAAACTGGGCTGTTGTAATAGGTGTTATCATTTCTTTTTTCTATTTAAAACTGGGGTTTTGGTATTTTACAGAAATGATTTTTGTAATGCTACTTTCTATTATTGGTAATTTTTGGATGGCTAATCACTTCAATTTATTATACGCTTCAATTATCATTTTTGTTTTGGCTTGGATTGGTCAATTTTATGGCCATAAAATAGAAGGCGCAAAACCATCATTTTTAAAAGATTTAGAGTTTTTGTTGATTGGCCCTCTTTGGGTGATTCAGAAGTTGGATAAGAAAAGAAAAAATGTTTAAGTCCGGAACTGTCTCAAACTATGAAAGACGAAATAACATTCGAAGACTTTTTAAAAGTAGATATTAGAGTAGGAACGATTATCGAAGTAAACAACTTTCCAAAAGCCAGAAAACCAGCCTATCAATTAAAAATTGATTTTGGCACATTGGGTATTAAAAAATCGAGTGCGCAAATCACTGATTTGTATTCAAAAGA
>P_2C_Liq_3_UnCtyDRAFT_100149_pt1 | contig 20944 bp, 20 predicted proteins | sample Pon2CUnioCityCA_3_FD_9720 | JGI IMG/M metagenome (IMG submission 9720)
AAAATGGTGGCGACTGGGAAACCTTACCCATAGAAAATGTGCCAAAAATTGTAGTAAATACAGCCATAAAAGCAGCTGGTTTAATCGGTGATGGTTTGTATGGTGTGGATCTAAAAATGCTTGGGGATAAAGTGTATATCGTAGAAGTAAATGACAACCCAAATATTGATGTTGGCATAGAAGATAACGAACTCAAAGAGCGTTTATATGAATTAATTATTGATTCGATTTACCATCGAATTGAAATTGCTAAAAATGTGCAGCAAATTAACTTTGAGTAACCTAGCGTCTATTTTTAAAATAGTTTTAGACTATTTTGATTGGCAATTTTAACCTATAATTTAAAAACATACGATAGATTAATTAGCCTTTTTTATCTTAAATTTTAATAAGATTATTTTTGTTAAATATTTACTTGATTGTTTAATAACTAAATTTAGTTTCTAAAACACAAACCTACTCACTTTTCATCCCATTCCACCCTTGAGCCTTCAACTCAATTTCTTGATTCGCTCTAGTAACCAACTGTAACCCTTGGTTTTCTGCAGTAATATGACCAATAATCGAAAAATTAGGATTCGCTTTTACTTTATCAAAATCAGCAATTGGCACTGTAAATAACAACTCATAATCTTCACCACCACTTAAAGCNACCATNGTAGAATCGAGTTCAAATTCCTCACAAGTAGCAATTACTTGAGGATCTAAAGGCAGCTTATCTTCGTAAATTTTACAACCAACGTTACTTTGAGTACAGATATGAAAAAGTTCTGAAGATAATCCATCAGAAATATCAATCATAGAGGTGGGTTTTACGTCTAATTCTTTTAGCAAACCAGCAATGTCTTTACGCGCTTCAGGTTTTAACTGGCGTTCAATTAAATAGGTATAATTATCTAAATCTGGCTGATTATTGGGGTCAACCTTAAAAACCTGCTTTTCTCTTTCTAAAACTTGCAAACCTAAATACGCAGCACCTAAATCACCGGTAACCACAATTAAATCGGTTTCTTTTGCAGTGTTTCTAAATACAGCTTCGTCTTTATCAACTTTACCAATGGCAGTAACAGAAATTAGCATTCCTTTGGTAGATGAAGTGGTATCTCCACCAATCAAATCGACCTTATAGGTGGTGCAAGCCAACTGAATTCCTGTATACAATTCTTCAATAGCTTCTAAAGGAAATCTATTAGAAACCGCAATTGAAACTGTAATTTGTTCTGCAACACCATTCATTGCATACACATCAGATAAATTAACCATAACAGCTTTATACCCTAAATGCTTTAAAGGCATATAACTCAAATCGAAATGCACACCTTCTATTAACAAATCTGTAGTTACTAACGTTTGTTTTTCTGATGCATCTAAAACTGCAGCATCATCACCTACTGCCTTTACAGTAGATGATTGTTCAACGTTAAAATATTTTGTAATATGATTAATCAAGCCAAATTCACCTAATTCAGCCAACGATGTTTTTTGTGGATTTTTATCTTCTAACATCCTGCAAAGATAAATACAATAAAAAAGAATATAGAATTAGTTTAACAGAGATTGTTATATTGAATTCAATTATAAATTCTATTTTTGAATAGTAAGTAAATTTACATACTTTAAACCCTTTAAAAGCGTTAATAAATAGTATGGTTTAAATTACAAATTATATGAAAAAAATAGTTCTCATTTTATGGCTTGTTGCAGTATTTAGCTGTTCTAAAGATAATATCAATACACCAAACTTACCACAAGACAACGAGATAATACCTTTAGCCAAATGTGAAAATGGTTTTGCAGGTATTTATCCTTGTAATGGTTACGATTTACTAATGCATTTAGATCTTACTGTTTTTGATGCTAAAGAAGCAAATGATTCTTGGGGTTGGACAGATGTTACTACTGATAAAGAATACGTTATTTTAGGATTAAATAATGGAACTGCTTTTATTGATATTTCCGATACTGAAAACCCAATTTATTTAGGAAAATTACCAACAAGAACTGTAAGTAGTTCTTGGAGAGATATTAAAGTTTATAACAATCACGCTTTTATTGTTAGTGAAGCCAACGCTCACGGGTTGCAAGTTTTCGATTTAAATAGATTGTCTTCTATAACAAATCCACCAGAAACCTTTGCAGCAGATGCTGAGTTAACCGATTTTGGAAACGCACACAATATCATAATTAATGAAGATTCTGCTTACGCTTATGCTGTTGGTACTAGTTTATTTAGTGGAGGTCCTGTTTTTATAAATATCCAAAACCCAAAAGCTCCAGTATTAGAGGGTGGTTTTTCAGATGGTGGCTATTCACACGATGCTCAAGTGGTTAATTATAAAGGGCCAGATATAGATTATACAGGTAAAGAAATTTTAATTGGTAGTAATGGAGAACGTTTTGGAATTAATGAAGTAGTAATAGTAGATGTTACAGATAAAAGCAACCCTTTAAAAATTTCTAATATTTCTTATAACAATGAAGGTTATACACATCAAGGGTGGTTTACAGAAGACCAACGTTATTTTATTGTTGGTGATGAGTTAGATGAATTTGATGGAAATGTAAGCAACACTAGAATTCTTATTTTTGATATGTTAGACTTAGATAATCCTGTATTATTATCAGAATATTTTGGGCCAACTACAGCAATAGATCATAATGGATATGTAAAAGGCAATACGTATTACTTGGCAAATTATAGAGCAGGAGTTAGAATGCATGACATTACTAATATTGCTTCTGGTGCAATGACAGAAACTGGTTATTTTGATACTTTCCCCACTAATGATGCACCTGCTTTTAATGGAGTTTGGAACGTTTATCCTTTCTTTGAAAGTGGCAAAATTGTGGTAAGTGATATTGAGCAAGGACTTTTTATTTTGCAAAAACAATAGAAAATTGAGAATCCTTTTTACAGCTTTTATATTTTGTCTGTTTATTTCTTGCGATAAAAAAGACGTTTTTCGTGGCAATATAAACACGGTACCAGAAATAAATTTTGTAAAAACTTTTGGTGGGTCTAAAAATGATGCAGGGCAAGCTATTATAAATACAAGTGATAATGGTTATGCAATTTTAGGGCATACCCAAAGTACAGATTTAGATATCAAAAATAAAACAGAAGAAAGCTTTGATTATTGGGTTTTAAAATTTGATAAAGATAATAGTTTAGAATGGAGTAAAACCTATGGTGGTTCAGATGATGATAGAGCTAGAGATATTGTTCAACTCTCAGATGGTTCTTTTATTATTACTGGTTTTAGCAGAAGTTCAGATAGAGATGTTTCTATAAATAATGGAAATTATGATTTTTGGACAGTAAAATTAGATGCATCAGGAACTATTCTTTGGGAAAAAAGTTTAGGTTTTTCAGGTTCAGACCAAGCGTATTGTGTTAAAAAAACAGCAGATAATGGTTTTCTTTTAGGTGGTTCTTTAGATGTTTCTGCTTCTGGCGGTCAAGGAAATTTAAAATCAATGCACGCAGGTGGCGATTTTTGGTTGATTAAAATTGATGAAAATGGAACACAATTATGGTCTCGATATTTTGGAGGACTCTTTACAGATACTTTGTTTGATATTGAAGAAACAGATAATGGCGATTTTATTCTAATTGGTTCTAGTGATAGTTCAGATACAGACATCTCAAATAATATTGGAGATTATGATTTCTGGGTTGTTAAAGTTGATAAAAACGGAACAAAAATCTGGGAAAAAAATTTTGGGGGTACGCAAGCAGATGAAGCTTTTTCTATTGTAAAAACAAACGAAAATCAATTTTTAATTACAGGAAATTCCAGAAGTTCAGATGTTAACCTTACAGAAAATATAGGGTCTTCAGATATTTGGTTGATAAAAATAAATGACGGTGGAGATTTAATTTGGCAAAAAAGTTTTGGAGGTTCAAATTTTGAAGTTGCCAATAAAATTATTAAAGCGAATCAAGGTGGTTTTTACATAACAGGAAGCTCTAGAAGTGTAGATTTTGATGTTTCTAAAAATGAAGGAAATAAAGATATTTGGATTGTTAAAATAAATGACGTTGGTAATTTAATATGGCAAAAATCGATTGGAGGTTCAGACTTAGAAGAAGCCAATAGTGTTATAGAAACCATAAATAACGGTATTGTAATTGTTGGAGAATCTTGGAGTGCAGATGAAGAAATTCCAGAAAATAAAGGTTTTTCTGATGTCGTTATCATAAAATTAAAATAGAATAAAATGAGAAAAGTATTTCTTTTACTTATTGCGGTTTTAACTTTAAATAGCTGTAAAAACGAAATAGAATGCTGTGTAAATTTTCAACCAATTACGGTAAGCTTAAAATTTATTCATAGTTGGGACGCAACCCCAATTTTACCTTCAGAATTTAATCAGTTTAAGTTGGTTACTGAAAACGGAGAAACCATCAGCATAGAACGTTTACGTTATTTGCTTTCAAATATTCGTTTGATTAATGGAGTTGAAAATTACACTTTTAGCAACTATACTCTAATTGATGTATCTGATGGAAATGAGTTTACATTAAATCTTCCAGAAAGCCTTGTGGCCGGAAGTTATCAGTTAAAATTTACCTTTGGTTTTTCGGATGAAGACAATCAAGATGGAATTTATCAAGACCTGAATTCAGTTAATTTTAATGTACCAGGAATGTTAGGTGGTGGGTATCATTACATGCAATTTGATGGTAAATATAAAGACCCAAATAATACGGATGCGAACTTTAATTACCATGCTATTAGAGCAGTAGATAGAACAGATCCAAATAACTTAGTTTTTCAAGATACATCTTTCGAAGTAGATTTAGGAACGTTAAGTTTTATCAACGATTCTGAAATCATTATTAAAGTAAATATTGCAGAATGGTTTAAAAATCCAAATACTTGGAATTTAAATGAACTAAATACAATGCTAATGCCCAATTTCGAAGCACAAAAACAAATAAGTGAAAATGGGGAAACTGTTTTCACTTTAGGTGATATCAATTAAAAAAAACTTCAAACTGTCATTTCGACTTTATGAAGAGATCTCAACAATGAAACAAATTTGGTTTTACATTTTTTCCTTATTTCTTTTGATGAGTTGTTCATCAAAAGAAGAAGATGTCTATATTCCAATACCTTATGACTTAAAAATACCCAAACTTTTTGAAGATAAACTAATAGCCCCAATCATTCCTTTTGATAACCCGTTAACGGTTGAAGGTATTGCTCTGGGCAAAAAAATCTTTTCAGACAAAATTTTGTCAGGTAATCGTACAATTTCATGTGCGCATTGTCATCGATTACAAGAAGCCTTTTCGCATAGCTTGCAATTTTCTGAAGGTGCAAATGGTACATTTGGTCACAGAAACTCAATGCCATTGTTTAACTTAGCTTGGAATTTCGACGAGTTTTTTGCCTGGGATGGTCAAGACATTTCCTTAGAAAATCAAGCGTTCGAGCCTGTTTCTAATCCAATAGAAATGAATGCAGATTGGAAAAACATCGAAAAACGTTTCAATAATCACGATACATATCCAACCTTATTCAAGGAAGCCTTTGGTACTTCTGTGATAGATTCTAACCTTATCGTAAAAGCAATTGCCCAATTTGAACGAACCCTTATTTCTGCAGATTCAAAATTTGATAAATATTTATTAGGAGAAGCTACCTTAACCCCAGAAGAGCAAAATGGTTTTGCTGTTTTTATGGATGAAGAAAAAGGAGATTGTTTTCATTGCCATGGCAGTAATAACAATCCACTTTGGACAGACAATCAGTTTCACAACAATGGTTTAGATGCTAGTTTTGCTGACTTAGGTTTAGGAGCAGTTACAGGAGACCCTGCAGACAACGGTAAATTTAAAACGCCATCTTTAAGAAATTTAACGTTTACTGCACCTTATATGCATGATGGTCGATTCGCTACTTTAGATGAAGTCATTAATTTTTATTCAGAAGGTTTACAACTTTCAGCAACCATAGATCCTTTAATGAAAAATGTAAATGAAGGTGGTGTGGGTTTATCTGCAAAAGACAAAGCAGACCTAAAAGCTTTCTTGCTAACCCTTTCAGATCTTAATTTTATCAATAATCCTGATTTTAAGTAACAATCAATAAAACCAATACGCTCATTACTGTTGTTAATGAAATTTTAACTTTTTTGTTTAACTTAAATTGTATATTTGCAGACAATTTAGATTTAATCTATATAAGATTAGGGTAAAATTTTCAAAATAAATTATGATAAAAGTTTCAGATACAGCAAAAAAGAAAGTCATCGAATTGATGACTGATGATGGCTTTGACGCAACTAAAGATTATGTGAGAGTTGGCGTAAAAAGTGGTGGTTGTTCAGGTTTATCTTACGATTTAACTTTTGATAACAAACATCTAGAAAACGATAAAGTTTTTGAAGAAAATAATGTAAGGATTATTGTAGATAAAAAGAGCTTTTTATATTTAGTGGGCACCACGCTTGAGTATTCAGGAGGCCTAAATGGTAAAGGTTTTGTATTTAACAACCCAAATGCAAATAGAACCTGTGGGTGTGGAGAATCATTTTCACTTTAAACTAGAGCCTATCCCAACCTTTCCAAAGCAAAGGAGCAAAAAAAGAAAAAATTATGAGCAAGTATACAGAAGACGATTTAGCAATTGAATTAAAAACCAAAGAATACGAATATGGTTTCTATACAGATATTGAGAGTGATACATTTGCTAATGGACTAAATGAAGATGTAGTTCGTGCAATTTCTAAAAAGAAAAACGAGCCAGAATGGATGACGCAATGGCGTTTAGAAGCATTTCGTGTTTGGGAAAAAATGGAAGAACCAGATTGGGCAAATGTAAATTACCCAAAACCGAATTTTCAAGAAATAGCGTATTATTCTGCTCCAAAAAAGAAACCAAAATTAAATTCTTTAGATGAGGTAGATCCTGATTTATTAGAAACGTTTAAAAAATTAGGAATTTCAATAGATGAGCAAAAAAAATTAGCTAATGTGGCTGTAGATATTGTAATGGATTCTGTTTCTGTAGCTACAACTTTCAAAAAAACATTAGGTGAAAAAGGTATCATTTTTATGCCTATTTCAGAAGCAATCCAAGAGCATCCAGAATTGGTTAGAAAACATTTAGGTACAGTTGTACCAACCTCAGATAACTTTTATGCAGCCTTAAATTCAGCAGTTTTTTCTGATGGTTCTTTCTGTTACATTCCTAAAGGAGTAAAATGTCCAATGGAATTATCAACGTATTTTAGAATTAATGAAGGTGGTACAGGTCAGTTTGAAAGAACATTAGTTGTGGCAGATAAAGGGAGTTATGTTTCTTACCTAGAAGGTTGTACTGCTCCTATGAGAGATGAAAACCAATTGCACGCGGCTGTTGTAGAATTAATTGCAATGGATGATGCCGAAATTAAATATTCTACTGTACAAAACTGGTATCCTGGAGATAAAAACGGAAAAGGTGGTGTATTTAATTTTGTAACTAAAAGAGGGTTGTGCGAAACCAACGCAAAAATTTCTTGGACACAAGTAGAAACAGGTTCTGCTGTAACTTGGAAATATCCTTCGTGTATCTTAAAAGGAAATAATTCTGTTGGCGAATTTTATTCAATTGCAGTTACCAATCATTTTCAACAGGCAGATACTGGAACCAAAATGATTCACCTAGGAAAAAATACCAAGTCAACTATAATATCTAAAGGAATTTCTGCTGGTCAATCTCAAAATTCTTATAGAGGATTAGTACAGATAAATTCAAGAGCAGAAAATGCGCGTAATTTTTCACAATGTGACTCTTTATTAATGGGTAATGCTTGTGGAGCGCATACCTTTCCGTATATAGAAGTTAAAAATAAATCGGCACAAATAGAGCATGAAGCTACAACCAGTAAGATCGGAGAAGAGCAACTGTTTTATTGTAACCAAAGAGGAATAGATACAGAAAAAGCAATTGCTTTAATTGTAAATGGCTTTAGTAAAGAAGTACTCAATAAATTACCTATGGAATTTGCGGTAGAAGCGCAAAAATTATTGGAAATTTCTTTAGAAGGATCAGTAGGATAGTAAAATTCTTCCTGCAAGGTTTCTAAAACACTCCTGCAAGGTTTCTAAAACCTTGTAGGTATAAATAAAAAAATGATATAATACCTATAAGGTCAAAAAAAAGACCTTTTATGAAACGTAACTAATGAAAAAACTATTACTCTTATTTCTAGCAATTAGCATTATTGGCTGTAAAAAAGCAGAAAAGAAAGAACTCAAAGTTGAAAAGCCTCAGGTAAAACTTTACCAATTGGTAGGTGGTTCTATTTTGGTAAAAAAATTAGAGGTTTTTTCGCAAGACACAACATATACAGGTCAGCAAAAGCAATTTACAGATGCGTATTATGTAATTTCTCATCCTAAAGGAAATTTAATGTGGGATGCAGGTTTACCAGAGCAATTGGTAATGCCAGCACCTTATGACGAGCCAAGTGGGGTGTACAGAATTCAAAGACCAGATTCATTAGTAAATCAATTAAAATCGATTGGTTTTAAAATTGATGATTTCAAATATTTTGCGATGTCTCACTCTCATTTTGATCATACAGGACACGCAAATTATATGAAAGATGCAACACTGTTAATTCAAGAAAATGAATTCAATGCAAATTTAGCAGATACTTTAGCACAAAAAAATCCGGCAATTGCTGAATTAACGAAAGTTAAAAAATTAAATGGCGATTATGATGTTTTTGGTGATGGAACTGTGGTTATAAAATACACGCCTGGTCATACTGTAGGACATCAAGCATTATATGTCGAGGTTGCTGGTTTAGAAAAGCCAGTGCTGTTAACGGGAGATTTATTTCACTTTGAAGAAAATAGAACAAACAAAGGAGTGCCATCATTTAATTATGATGTTGCTCAAACTATAGAAAGTATGGATGCTTTTGAAACTTTTGCAAAAGAAAAAAATGCAGAAGTTATCATTCAACATTCACCTTTAGATTATCAAAAATTAGAAAAATTATTAAACCGCTTAGAGCCAAAAGCTCAAAGCAAATAGCTTAAAAACGATGCTAAAAATTAACAATTTACACGCTTCAATAGACGAAAAATCAATTTTAAAAGGGTTGAATTTAGAAGTAAAAGCTGGTGAAGTTCACGCAATTATGGGGCCAAATGGTGCTGGAAAAAGTACATTGGCAAATATTATTGCAGGTAAAGAAGATTACGAAGTTACAAACGGAGTAATAGAATTAAATGGAGAAGATATTAGCGAATTAGCACCCGAAGAAAGAGCGCATAATGGCGTATTTTTATCTTTTCAATATCCTGTAGAGATTCCTGGAGTTTCTGTAACCAACTTTATCAAAACAGCAATCAACGAAACCAGAAAAGCAAAAGGTTTAGAAGATATGCCTGCTAAAGATATGTTGAAAATGATTCGTGAGAAATCTGAATTATTAGAAATCGACAGAAAGTTTTTATCTCGTTCTTTAAATGAAGGTTTTTCAGGCGGAGAAAAGAAACGTAACGAAATCTTTCAAATGGCAATGTTAGAACCAAAATTGGCCATTTTAGATGAAACTGATTCTGGTTTAGATATCGATGCCTTGCGTATTGTTGCTAATGGCGTTAACAAGTTAAAATCTAAAGACAATGCTGTAATTGTAATTACACACTACCAGCGTTTGTTAGATTATATCGTGCCCGATTTTGTACACGTTTTACACGATGGTAAAATTGTAAAAACAGGCGATGCGTCTTTGGCTTTAGAATTAGAAGCAAAAGGTTACGACTGGCTTAAGCAAGAGCTGGTCTAAAACAATTGTTTCTATTGTTTAAAGTTTCAGGTTTTGGCTACTATCAAAAGATTCGAAGATTTAGAAATATGGCAACTTGCTAGAAAATTATCTCAGCAAATTATCTTTATTTCTAAAAATACAGAGTTAAAAAGCGATTATCGATTTAAAGATCAAATAATAGCTTCATCTGGTTCTGTGATGGACAATATTGCAGAAGGTTTTGAAAGAGATGGAAATTTAGAGTTTAGACAGTATTTATCAATAGCAAAAGGTTCTGCAGGAGAAACACGCTCACAATCTTACAGACTTTTTGATTCAGAATATATTTCTGAAGAAAAATTAAAAAAACTAGTTAACGAGTGTGAAATTTTAAGTAAAAAGATGGCGAATTTTATTAGCTATCTTAATAAAAAGGATTTTAAGGGAAATAAGTTCAAGTAGCACAACTTGAAACGAAAGAAACTTTAAACCTGAAACATAACAACAATGGAATTAAAAGACAAAATAGTATCATCTTATGTCGCTTTTGAAAACGGAGTAGATATGGATTCTGATGTTCATAAAATTAGATCTAAAGCTTTAGAAAATTTTGAGAAATTAGGTTTTCCTACTAAGAAGTTAGAAGCTTGGAAATACACTTCGCTAAATAGTATTTTAAAGAACGATTACAGCATATTTCCTGATCGAGAAAAAGCGGTAGAATTAGCAGATGTAAAAGAGTATTTTATTCATGATATAGACACCTATAAAGTTGTTTTTATTGATGGCAAATACAGCTCTTTTTTATCACAAACAACACACAAAGATTATGATGTTTGTTTAATGTCTTCTGCTTTAAATAGTGCAAAATATAAGCCTGTTATTGATAAATATTTCAATAAAGTAGCACAACAAGATAATTTAACTTCCTTAAATACAGCGTTTGCTGCAGAAGGTGCATATATTCATATTCCAAGAAATACTGAAGTAGAAAAACCAATACAAATCATCAACTTTACAACAGGTTCTGAAGCTGCAACAATGGTGCAGCCTCGTAATTTAATTGTGGTCGAAGAAAATGCACATGTTCAAATTATTGAGCGTCATCAAAGTTTAACATCGAATGCAGTGTTAACCAATGCTGTTACAGAAATTTATGCAGCTAAAAGTGCAACTGTAGATGTATATAAAATTCAAAATGACGAGTTAAATGCATCTTTAGTTGACAACACCTATATTGATCAAAAATCGAATAGTGTAGCATCCGTGCATACCTTTTCTTTTGGAGGAAACATCACTAGAAACAATTTAAACTTCTATCAAAATGGAGAACATATCGACTCTATTCTAAAAGGAGTAACGATTATTGAAGGAAAGCAACATGTAGATCATCATACCTTGGTGCATCATATTGAGCCAAATTGCGAATCGCATCAAGATTATAAAGGGATTTATGATGAGCGTTCTACGGGTGTTTTTAACGGAAAAGTAATTGTAAATAAAGAAGCTCAGAAAACGAATGCTTATCAACAAAACAACAATGTTTTGATTAGTGATAAAGCAACCATTAATGCAAAACCGCAGCTAGAAATTTTTGCTGATGATGTAAAATGTTCGCATGGATGTACCATTGGGCAGTTAGATGATGATGCCTTATTTTACATGCAACAACGTGGAATTCCGCAGAAACAAGGTAGAGGTTTGTTGATGTTTGCGTTTGCAAATACGGTTTTAGAAAGCGTAAAAATACCAGAAGTAAAATCTAGAATTACAAAGCTAATCGCCCAGAAATTAGGCGTTAATATTGGGTTCGATTTATAAGGCATTTTTAGGTGCTTTTTTATAACATATAAACCACGCAATTTGCGTGGTTTTTTTGTAACTTTATTAAAAAGTAAAAAATGAATAAAACGCTAAAAGCTATTTTTTTATTCTTGTCAATCGTTTTATTGAGTTATGGAATTTTTAGCTTAGAATTTTCTGATAATTACGATAATACCAATTCATATATTGTAATTGCTGTTGGTGTTGTATCACTTGTTTTAAGTTTGATTAAAGAAAAAAATAAGGAAAGCTAATGTCTATTTTGTTTTTAAATTATCACAAAAACGCTATCGAGATGAGGGTCAGCAATTACTTTAATAACTTGAAATAAACTTAACTATTCATCAATTCTTCAATTTCATCAGCGTCTATAGGTATGTTTTGCATCAAATTAAAAGGTACACCTTTTTCTTGAATAACCACATCATCTTCTAAACGAATACCATAACCTTCATCAGGAATATAAATTCCAGGTTCAACAGTAAAAACCATATTGGCTTGCATGGGTTCATGAAGCAAACCATAATCGTGCGTGTCTAAACCAATATGATGGCTGGTGCCATGCATAAAATATTTTTTATAAGCAGGCCAGTTTGGGTCTTCATTTTGTACATCAGCTTTATCTAATAAACCCAATTTTAGTAATTCTGAGGTCATTACTTTTCCAACTTCTAGATGATATTCCTTCCATAAAACTCCAGGAACCAATAGTTTTGTTGCTTCTTTTTTAACGTAATTTACAGCATTATAAACTGCTTTTTGTCTATCAGAAAAACGGCCAGAAACAGGTATCGTTCTGCTTAAATCACTTTTATAATTGGCATATTCAGCAGCGATATCAAATAAAATTAAATCACCATTTTTACATTGTTGGTTGTTTTCTACATAGTGCAACACATTCGCATTGTTTCCTGAGGCGATAATTGGTGTATACGCAAAACCCTTAGAACGGTTTTTTACAAATTCATGCAATAATTCTGCTTCAATTTCATATTCCCAAACGTTAGGTTTTACAAAATCTAGAATTCTTCTGAATCCTTTTTCTGTAATATTACAAGCATGTTGCATTAAATCTAACTCAATTTGGTCTTTTACAGAACGCAAACGTTGTAAAATAGGATTACTTTTTGCTACTGAATGTGCAGGATATTTTGCCAACAACCATTTTGTAAATCGGTCTTCTCGTGTTTCGGTTTCTACAGCTGCTCTGTAATGTTCGTTGGTGTTGATGTAAAATGTATCTGCATAAGCACTCATTTCAAAAAGTACTTTTTCTAAATCTTGCAACCAATACACCGTCTTAATTCCTGAAGTAGCAAACGCAGCTTCTTTAGTTAATTTTTCACCTTCCCAAACTGCAATATGAGCATTGGTTTCTCTAACAAATAAAACTTCTCTTAAATTTTCATTTGGGCAATCAGGGAAAAGCATCAAAACACTTTCTTCTTGATCTACACCACTTAAGTAGAAAATATCACGATGCTGCTCGAAAGGCATAGTGCTATCTGCACTTATTGGATAGATATCATTAGAGTTAAAAACAGCAATGCTTTTTGGTTGCATTTGTGAAGCAAAATTTTTACGATTTTTCACAAAAAGAGCTGAGTTTATAGGGTGATATTTCATTTGTTTTCGAATTTAATGCACAAATGTAGTAATTAAATTACCAAATAAAAATGATGTTAATACCGCTTCTTTTTAGGAGCACCAGTTCTGCCTCTTCCAGAAGGCGTGCTAGGTTTATTACCTTTAAAATGTGGTTTTCTTTTTGATTTATTTTCTCCAGAAGAACTTCCGTTTGTAGGTCTTTTCTTTTTTCCAAAAGAACCTTTACTTTGTGATGCTGCTCTTTTTGGTGGTGCAGTATCTGTAGGCTCAAAACCTGCTACAATCGAAGATTTTAATTTTTCATTAAGAATCTTTTCAATTTCATTTTGATATTCAGTTTCCTCACTACAAACTAAAGAAATTGCTTCTCCTGCAGCTCCAGCTCTACCTGTTCTACCAATTCTATGTACGTAATCTTCGGGTACGTTTGGCAACTCAAAATTAATTACATGTGGTAATAAAGGGATGTCTAAACCACGTGCTGCAATATCTGTTGCAACTAATATTTTTATGGTATTGTCTTTAAAGTTTTTTAACGCTTTTGTTCTTGCTCCTTGACTTTTATTTCCGTGAATAGCCGCAGCAGAAATTCCTGCTTTTACTAGTTTTTCGGTAAGTTTGTTTGCACCATGTTTTGTTCTTGTAAAGACTAAAACTTGATTCCAGTTTCCATCTTTTATCAACTTTATCGTAAACTCGGTCTTTTTGTTTTTATCAATCTTATACACTTTGTGAGTTACTTTCTTTGCAGTAGAGTTTTGAGGCTCTGCTTCTACAGAAACAGGATTTCTCAAAATACCTTCTGCTAATTTTTTTATCTCTTTAGAAAAGGTAGCAGAAAACATCAAGTTTTGACGTTTTGTAGGCATAAAGCTAATGATCTTATTTAAGTCTCTAGCAAAACCCATATCTAACATTCTATCAGCTTCATCTAAAATTAAAACATCTATACGTTTAAAAGAAACTGCGTTTTGATCGTGTAAATCTAATAATCTACCAGGAGTAGCTACTAAAATATCTACACCTTGTTTTAATGTTTTTATTTGTGAAGCCGCTTTTACGCCACCAAAAACAACTGCAGATTTTATATTTACATATTTACTATATTCTCTTACATTGTCATAAACTTGCGCTGCGAGTTCTCTTGTAGGTGTTAAAACCAAAGCACGTAAAGGTCTAAATTTTGGATGCTTCGTTTCTGTTAAGTATTGTAAAATGGGTAAGGTAAAACCTGCTGTTTTTCCTGTTCCTGTTTGTGCAGAGGCTAAAACATCTTTTCCTGCTAAAATATGTGGAATTGCTTTTTGTTGAATAGGAGATGGAGTAGTATATCCTTTTTCTTCTACTGCTTTTATAAAGGCTTCAGATAAGCCTAAAGATTTAAATGTCATAAATTAATTTTAAGAAACAACAAATTGTATTGCTTCTAAATATTGTACAAATGTAGGTTGATTCTTTTGCTTATGCACACTATTTTCTTTAAATAAAAAAGAGCAAGCTCTGTAGTCTGCTCTTTTTTAGTGTAAAGTATCTTAATTATATCTTAATTATACTTTTTTGTCTTTACAACAAGCCATAGTACAGTCTTCTTTGCAAGTCATTTTACTTTCTTTGATTTCACATTTGTCTTTGCACTCAGCAGAGCAAGTATGTGCTTTTTTTGAAGTTTCAGATGCTTTATACATTTCGCCTCCTGCAATACCATCAACAAAAGCAATTAAGTCTTTTTTAGAGGTTGTATTTGCATCATATTCAATGTTTGCAATGCTATCTGTAAAAATAACTTTAGCATCTAATACTCCTTCTTTTTTAGATAATTTAGATTGAATGGTTTTTGCACAACCAATTTCGCAAGTCATACCAGAAATAGCAAGGGCAACAGTTTCTTTTTTAATATCTTTCTTTGTTTCTGTTTTACATCCTGTAAGAACAAAACAAGCCATAGCTATAGCAAATAATATTTTTTTAGTTTTCATTGGATAATGTTATAAAGTTATGTTACAAATTTATTAATAATAAGGCGTCTATCTAAATAATTGTCAGATTTTTGCTCAAAATTTAATTAAACATCAAACTATTGCTTAAAAGTAAGCATACATAATGCAACAGAAATGAATAATCAACAGCAAGCATACATAATGCAACAGAAATGAATAATCAACACCAAAAATGGTTGTATTTGGTTTTACTAGCTTTAGTTTGGGGCAGTTCTTTTATTTTGATGAAAAAGGCATTGATTGGTTTAACGCCTATTCAATTAGGTGCTTTACGAATTATTTTTACAGGGATTTTTCTATTTTCAACATCAGCATCATCTATAAAACAAATTAAAAAGAAACATTGGAAATATATTACGTTTACGGCTTTTGCAGCCAGTTTTATTCCTGTTTTTTTGTTCGCATTTTCTGTGCATCAAATAGATAGTGCAGTAGTATCTATTTTAAATTCTTTTACACCCTTTAATACCCTTATTTTTGGTGCAGTGCTGTTTGGTTTTTCGTTTAGAAAAGTGCAATTTTATGGTATTTTAATGGGCTTATTAGGTTGTATTATTTTAATTTTAAGTGGTGCTTCTTTAAATGAAAATCAAAATTATTGGTATTCGATTTTTGTGTTGATAGCCTCTGTGGGTTATGCGTTAAATGTAAATATGGTTAAAAAATATTTATACGATTTAAAACCAAGAGCAATTGTTACGGGTAATTTTTTATTGATTTTTATTCCAGCAATACTCGTATTATATTTTACAGGTTTTTTTAGTGATTANGTTTACGANANAGAAGGATTCATCGCTTTAGGATATGTGGCCATTTTGGCTGTTTTTGGTACAGGTTTGGCTAAAATTATGTACAACAAATTAGTGCAGATTTCTACTCCTATTTTTTCATCATCTGTAACGTATTTAATTCCTATAGTTGCTGTTTTTTGGGGTGTTATTGATGGAGAAGAATTTAGCTTAATTCAACTTTTTGGTGGCACAATTATTTTACTAGGCGTCTATTTGGTTAACAAAAAGAAGTGAGTTTTAAAAAATGAAAAAGAGCCAAACATTTCAGCTTGACTCTTTTCTATTGATTTTATTTTTTAGAAAAAATTATTTAAAATCTTCGTCAGTAACGCCTTCATTTATTTTAATTTCAGACACTTCAAATTTTAAATCCATTGGTCCTGATTTGGTACCTATTGCGTGAGGGAACAAGATGCCATTTACTTCTTTATAATCACTAAAAGTGGTTGGTACTTGTACATCTCCATTAGGTGTTTTTACAGTTTTAATTTCTTGAGATTTTAAACCCGTTTTTACATCATAAAAAACTTCGGTATCTCCATTTTTTATTACGTAGAAATTAACACCATCTATTGGCTCTATTCTATCTAAAGTTCCAGAGGTATAGGTCATATCTGTAAAGGGTTGTGCACTCGCTTTAGCTTCTTCAATTTGTGCAGGTTGCATATCCATTTTTCTACCCTGTACTTCTTGATAACCAGTAGTACCGTCAAAAATTACTCTTTGCATTGCATTACCCATAACTGTAACTACTAATGAAGATTTGTTAGGAGCAGCCATTTTTTGAGTCATCACTAAAGGGGTACCTTGAATTGTTGCGTTTGAAACCATCATTACAGATTTTACAGCCATTACTTTATCTTTACCTCCAATAGCTTCAATATATTTATCAACAACAGTTGCAGCAGTCATTCCTTCTGGAATTGGCATTGTCATTGGTGGTTTTTCTGTTGGGTTTCCTTCTTTATCAAAGTACTTAATTACATAATCTGTTTTTTCTAGATTGTCTAAAACATCAATGGCTTTTCCTGTAATAACGATTCGAGATTTATCTCCTCTAAAATATTTGATAGCTGCATTTTGAACATCATCTAAAGTAACAGCATTAATATTTTTTAGGTAGTTTTCATAATAGTCTTCAGGTAAATTATTCTGTAAAATATCAAGAGCATAACCTGCAATGGTACTTGGTCTTTCTACATTTGTAACAAAACGACCAACATACTTAGCTTTAGCAATATCTAAATCTGCTTGATTTGCTTTTTTGTATCTAATTTTGTTAATTTCTTTCATAAACTCTACAACTGCGCTATCTGTAACCATATTTCTTACAGAAGCAGAGGCTTTAAATCTACTAGCATATCTGCTTGCAGAAATTCCTGAACCAGTAGAATAGGTATATCCTTTATCTTCACGAATATTTTTTGCTAACATTCCTGTTGGACCACCACCTAGAATTTGATTCGCTAATAATGCAGCAAAATAATCTTTATCGCCCATTTTTAAATCAACAGCATTAATCACAGAAATTTCTGATTGAATTGCATTTGGCATATTCACAAAATTAATTTCTGTAGTTTCAGGATTAGTAACTTCGGGTAATGGCTGAGTAGTCATTTTTCCTTTTTCCCATCCACCAAATAAATTGGTAATTTGTTTTTTAACAGTTTTAAAATCAACATCACCAATAACAACTAAATAGGCATTATTAGGTTTAAAAACTTTATTGTAATACTCTTTTACGTCTTGTAACGTAATGTTATTTAATGTCGCTTCCGAGGTAAATTCTCCATAAGGATGATCCTTGCCATAAGTTAATAAACGATCTACTCTACCAGCTATCGAAGCAACACTATTCTCTGAGTTTTTGATTGCGTCTAAAGATTGTTTCTTTTGTTTATCAAACTCTTCTTGAGTAAAAACAGGATTAAAAGCAGCATCAGCCATTAATTCAAGAACTCTTGGAAAGTATTTAGATAAAGAACTTGCAAATGCACTTTCTGAACCAAAACCAATATTGGCACCTAAATAATCTACTTCCTTATCATATGCTTCTTTTGAAATTGTAGTTGATCCTGTTCCTAACATTCCACCCACAAAACCCTCAACTCCTTTTTTATCTCCTTTTGCAGATGGTGGATTGTCGATGTCTAATGTTACTGAAACTCTGGGTAATTTGTGATTTTCTACTACCAAAACTTGTAATCCATTTGGTAAGGTAAATTTTTCTGGAGTGCCTATATTTATCTTAGGAGCTGGTCCAGATTCTGGTATTTTAGTTCTATCTACTTGAGCAGAAATACTTAACGATAGAAATAATAGTGTTATAACGGAATATATTTTTGTCTTCATTATTTTTCTTTTTGTATGATTATTTCTTTTGAGATTCTGGTAAGTAATCCATAATTACACGTCTTTCTTTTGCTAAATACTTCTTAGCTACCTCTCTAATTTCTTCTTTGGTTATAGAGTTTATTACTTCTAATTCTGTATTGATTCTATCAGTATCTCCTGCTAATAGATAGTTTCTTGCCAAAGTAGTTGCAATACCTCTAATACTCGAGTTTGCAGCAACAAATTGATTTTCAAACTTGTTTCTTACTTTTTGTAAATCTTCATCTGAAATTAGTTCGGTTTGTAGTTTTAAAATTTCTTCGTCAACTTCTTTTATTAAATCATCTGCGGAGGTTCCTTGAGATAAAATAGAACCAATTAAATACACACTATAATCTTCTAAAGGTCTCGAAAATGAAAAAGCTTGTAGTGCCATTTTTTTATCATCGACCAATTTTTTGTACAATCGAGAGCTTTTTCCATCACTTAAAATAGTTGAGATTACATCTAAAACCTTTGCATCTCTTTCTTTAAAAGAAGGTGTTTTAAAGCTCATACCAATTAAAGGTAGTTGAATATTAGCATCATATTCATTTACTCTTTTTTCTGATGTTCTTTCTTTTTCAACAATTTTAACTCTCTCTGGAGCTTCTCTTTTAGGTATTGGTGCAAAATAATCGTTAATCCAAGTTTTTGCTTCTTTCTTATTAAAATCTCCAGCAACCACTAGCACTGCATTATTAGGCATGTACCATTTGTTATAAAAATCTTGAAATTCTTCTAGTTTTGCAGCATCTAAATCTTTAATATAACCGATCATTGGTCTGCCATAATTGTGATCATCAAAAATATGCTTATACACATCACCATAAATAACCTTTCCATAAGGAGCGTTATCCATGCGTAATTTCTTCTCTTCTTTTACCACTTCATTTTGCGTGTCAATTGCTTTTTGATCAATAATTGGGTGCAATAAACGTTCGGATTCCATCCATAAAGCTAACTTTAATTCGTTAGAAGGATAGGTTTGGTAGTAATTTGTTCTATCCCAATCTGTGCTTGCGTTTCCACTACCACCTCTCGAGGATTGAATTTCACTCCATTTGTCTCTTGGAATATTTTTTGTTCCAGTGAATAATAGGTGTTCATAAAAATGTGCCATACCTGTTTTACCCTCTTCTTCATCTTTTGCACCTACATGATACATTACTTCTACTGTAATTACAGGAGCAGAATCATCTTGATGTAAAATTACATGCATACCATTACTTAAATCATACTCTTCGAACTCTACTTTTTGTGCATTTGCTGATAAAACAAACAGCATGGCAGAAGCAAGAGATAAAATACTTTTCTTCATTGATTTTTATTTAGTTTATAATTTGTGTTTCGGTTTGACGCATTTTTTTGTGTTTTGTAACAAAAAAAAGATGAAAAATGTCAAGTACCAAAAATAATAAAGGAAATGTTAAAATAAGCGTTAAAAACGGCTAATCTGACTATTTCTGAGATAAAAAATATTTATGAAAAGCACTATTGCTAAATAACAAAAAATATGTATATTTGCATCCGCATTTTCAGTAAGTTAAGTGCATTAATAACAACAAATACGCAAAACTAATTAGTATGTACGCAATCGTAGAGATAGCAGGGCAGCAATTTAAAGTAGCAAAAGACCAAAAAGTATACGTTCATCGTTTACAAGGAGAAGCAGGATCAAAAGTAACTTTTGATAACGTTCTTTTACTTGATAACGCTGGTAATGTAACTATTGGCGCCCCAGCTATAGAAGGAGCTTCAGTAACAGCTCAGATTTTAAGTCACTTAAAAGGTGATAAAGTTATCGTTTTCAAAAAGAAAAGAAGAAAAGGATACCAAAAGAAAAATGGACACAGACAGTATTTAAGTGAGATTCAGATTGAATCGATTGCTGCTACTGGTGCTAAAAAATCAGTAAAAAAAGAAGCTGCTCCTGCTAAAGAGGCTGCTCCTAAAGCTGAAGTAAAAGAAGAAGCTACAACAGATTATAATTCTATGACTGTTGCAGAATTAAAAGCTGCTGCTAAAGAACAAGGTATCTCAGGATATACTTCTTTAAAGAAAGCAGAATTAATAGAAGCTTTAACTAAATAAAAATTTCAATTTTAAAACCATAATAACATGGCACATAAAAAAGGAGTAGGTAGTTCGAAGAATGGTAGAGAATCAGAATCGAAACGTCTAGGTGTAAAAATATTTGGAGGACAAGCTGCAATTGCAGGTAACATTATTGTTCGTCAAAGAGGAACAACTCACAATCCAGGAGAAAACGTTTACATGGGTAAAGATCATACTTTACATGCAAAAGTTGATGGCGTTGTAGAATTCCGTAAGAAAAGAGATAACAGATCGTATGTGTCTGTTACGCCATTTGAGGCTTAAGAAATTAAGTTTTAAAAGTCTAAGTTTACAGACGCCCAAACAATTGATGTTTGGGCGTTTTTTTGTTTTTTAAAAGTAAAAAAACATTTCGTATATTTAATTTTTAAACCCCCTAAAGATGAAGTTACTAGTACAGCTTTTTTTATTTCTTTTCTCAGTATATACTTCTGCACAAATTACCTTATCAAATGAAAATATAAAAACTAA
>P_2C_Liq_3_UnCtyDRAFT_100150_pt2 | contig 20807 bp, 20 predicted proteins | sample Pon2CUnioCityCA_3_FD_9720 | JGI IMG/M metagenome (IMG submission 9720)
GNGANGTCTTTCGCCNCTGTCCAAAGTACTAGGCCTGANCTGCAGGCTGCGCGCCTGGATTTGCCNCAGGCACCTGCTNTGAATGCAGAAAAGGCTGTGCTTATAGTCAGAGANGCTCTCGAGGGAATGGCAGCAAAGCAGCAGCGAGAGATTGAGCTACAGTTGCACCCAAAAGATCTTGGGCGCCTGCGCTTTGTGATGAGCCCGGCAGACGGCCAGATGTTTGTCCAAGTATTTGCAGATCGCCCTGAAACGCTAGACGCAATGCGCAGGCATGTTGAAATCCTGACGCGTGAATTTGCGGCTGAGGGTTTCGGCTCTTCGACGTTTTCTTTTGAGCAAGGGTCAACGGGTTCTCAGCCAGATGACAACTTTGCGGAGCCTGGTGAGGCACCACCTGATGGCCCGATGCCTCAAGTTGATGTGAGGCGCTACGAGTGGGGAAACCCTGACGCACGTCTCGATATTAGAATTTGAAAGGACTACAGATGACACAAATCTCTTCTGCTTTGCCTGCGACATCTCAAGTGGCAGCGACCACGCAAGCGAAAACGGCTCTTAACTCAGACTTTCAGACGTTTATCGAAATGCTGACGACTCAAGCACAGAACCAAGACCCATTGAACCCAATGGATTCGGCTGAGTATGCATCACAGCTTGCGAGTTTTTCTTCTGTGGAACAGCAAGTTTTGACGAACGATCTTCTTGCTGGCTTGGCCGAGCAAATGGGCTCATCTAACTTGGCGCAGCTCTCAAGCTGGGTTGGTATGGATGCTCGCAGCGAAGCGCCTGTTTACTTTGACGGCTCGCCCGTCACGCTTTACCCAATGCCATCGCGTATCGCTGATGAAGCCTATCTAGTGGTCTATGATGATGCGGGAGCAGAAGTTCAGCGCAGCCAGATCGCGCTTGACGGAGCGCCTATGGATTGGGCGGGCGTCTCTCAGTCGGGTGCACCCTTTTCCCAAGGAAGTTATCGATTTGAAATTGAAAACTATTCTGATGGTAACACGCTGGGTGTTTCGCCTGTAGAAACATATCAGCGCGTCGAAGAAGCTCAGATGATAGAGGGACAAATTGTCTTACTGCTGGCTGGTGGCCAAGCTGTTCGTCCGTCTGATATTATCGGTCTGCGGAGTTAACGTAATTTTTGTACTGTGAGAAAGCCGTTTACGGGGCCAAGCCATTGCCGTGATTGCACAANCNGGCCTGATGGTGCGACCTGATATGTGTTTTCAAAAGATGCGCTGCCGCCTTTGCAGCGCTCTGCTACCGTTGTNACAGTTGTCGAGATTTCACCAATTGCGATTCTTTGTTGGCCAGTCGTGGCTATTGTACAGGTAAAGCGGGTTTCAACTTCTTTGTTTTGGCCGTCCAGATAGATATGCTTGCGTGATGCTTGTCCTGCCTTGCGAGTGCGAACAAGTCTAAGGCTATCGGAGACATCGGCTGACATAAGGTCTGCTCCAAGGCCTCGGCTGGCAGTAATAAGACCTTGGCGTTCAGTAATGGTCCGGCGGTCTGGCGAGCCCCAAGTGCTGAAGCTACCGTTCGTGGCGATCTCGGTCAAAAAAGTGAAGCTGTTTCTGCCCTCAACGACAGCAATAGCAAGTCGACGATCTGTATTACTCAGAGCTTCTTTGATTGTTTTTTGAAGCCCGTCGGGGGTGGGCATTTCAGGTGCGGGGCTCTTTTGCTTTAAAACAACCTGTTGAATGGCTTTGGACACGCCACCTTGATCTGGCTGATTGCCGCAAGCGGAAACACCAATCGCAGCAATGACGCAAAGCACCTTAAGTCTTACGTGTGAGTTCATCTCCAGAACCGCCCCCATGTTTTTGCCATCTCCGCGCCGTGGGTGCTGCGCACTTTGTCATAGAGCCGCCCGTTCACAGTCAGCCGAGCACCACCGTCTCGATTGAGAGACTGGATTGTCGTTTCTGAAGTGCGTTGTGTTGAATTTCCTAAAGCCCAACTCATTGGGAGTGTGATGCGGATGCCTTTGTCGAAGGAACCCTCGCCAAAGCTCTCAGAGGAGAGATCTGTTTTTGTAATATAGGCTCCGACGCGCCATCCGTTACCAAACTCGCGNTCGAGTGCGGCTGTCACGCCCCAGTCACCTGCAAGGTAGCGGCCAGCATCGACTTGAGTGTGAAATCCGTTCCCAAGATCATAATAGGCGGAGAGATGACCTGTCGCGATTTTGTAGTCTTGCAGACCAAAGCCTTGGCTGAAGTTTCGTTGCGCGACGTAGTTGAGCTCGCCACCAAGGGCGAGGCGGCTGTTGGTGGGTTTCCAAAGAACTTCGCCAGAAACACCTGCATACATTTGCTCAAGGTAGCCAAGAGTCATGCGCCCGTAGAGGTCATCACTCAGGCGGCCGTATTTTGCGATGGTAAGATGGTCTATCTTTGGGCCGTTACCTTCGGCGTATCTGCGGGCATCTGATCTGACTGGATAAGCTGGATTGACGGCAACGAAGCCTGTCCGATTGTCTGAAATGCCATCAAGGTTGCCAGCTAGTTTGTATGTAAAAGCACCTGATGCGATCCAGCCGGGGGCAATGTGGTACTGGCCTTCAAGGTTTGCCAATAGGTCAGCCCTTACGGGGCTGTCGGGGTCGAAGACGCTCAGTTTAACCATGGGCCCAAGCTTCCACTCTAGGCGTGGGTAGCTGCTCTTTAGCACTTCAAAGTCACGCGCTCGGCTATTTGCTGTGAAACGCGTGCGCGCAAGAACGGCCGACGAGGGGGCATTTTCCAACGCCTCAAGATCGGAGCGAGCAATTATCGCTGAACCTGCGGGAACCCCTCGATTTGAGTGTGTCACTTTGAGCGTTTCGACTGAGCTTGGCAGAATACGGCTCATAATCCGCATCGTGCGGCCTATAGCCTGGCTTTCAATGTCAAACCGCTCGTTTCGAATGAGCACTTCAGCTGAATTGGCGCTGATGTTTACGCCTTCGAGTACAATACCCTCACGGGCCAGCGCTGTTTTAAGCGCGCTAGAAATTTGTGATTTTTTTGCGTCTTCTTCAGCCCAGCCAAGGTCACGTATGCTGCGGTTATCTCGCAAAGCTACAGGTTGCGGCGCAGTGTCGTTGCCGCCCAGCACGGGCGAGTTTTTCGGATTGAGCGCGACAGCAACATTGATGCCGAATTCACTACCATACATGTAGGACGCACCTAGCTGTACGGTGTTGTTGAGCTTGTAGTTGATGCCTAGATTGAGAGGCGATTTTACATCAAACAGATCACCGTCTTCACGCAAATAAGCGTCGGATGAGTACTCGAGTGCAAAGCTAAGCCGGTCATTGTGCTGATAACTCACGCCCGCAAAAGCGGCCATCGGACCACGAAACCACCTGTCATAGTTGGGGATACCGCCGCCGCCGAGAAGCTCTGTTGGCCGCGTACCGACAGTTGCAAAGCTGTCGTGGCTACCAAGTCGCCCCCAGCCCACGCCGCCGGTAAGGCGCAGTTTTGGGCCAAGCGATTTTGTCGCAACAACATACTCGCCGCCATAGAGCCCAGTGCCAAGCAGGTCGCGCAGTCCCACAGCCAGTGCAGGCCGATATTCGCCCTCATCCATGATCTGGTAGTGAAGATCAAAACTACGGTCGTAGTAGGATGAGAGCGTGTAGCCAGGAACATCAAACCCCTTGAGGGCCGAGTAGCGGAAGACGCCAGACAGCCGCGGGGTGAGTTGGAAGGCTAGGTTTGTTTTGGTTGTACCTGCAAAGTGCGAGATGCTCGTTGTCAGCTGGCCATCGGCCGCAACTTCAGCGGTCGGCATATCCAACAAGCCGCCAGACAGACCATACATGTTTACCCAGCGGGTTGTCTGCGTTTCGGCGGTTAGGGTTGCAGGCGTTAGCGCAACGGCTACGAGACCAGACAGAAAATATGATATGCGCATACCGAGCGTGTACCTTGTAAACATTTTCAATAGGCTAATCGAAACAGCTTTCCTTTGATAGGCTAAAGCCTCGCGATTTGGATCTGTTGCTGCATATTCGTCTCAGCCTGCCAAGACGAAAAACCCGAGCGCAGTTATACCAGCGCCCACAAGGGCTGCTGCTACATAGCTCAGTGGTTTGGTGCTGGAGTCTGGTTGTTGCCGCTCTGCGGCTTGTGCAGATAAGGCATTTTCGACCAGTCGCGGTAGCCTTGGTCCAAAACGTGCAACCACCTGCAGCGTCTTGATCAAGTCACCAGCAAGAGCGCGTGGCCCCAGAGACTGCTTGATGTAGGCCTCAACAATTGGGTGTGCAACGTTCCAGATATTGAGCTGTGGGCTGAGGCTGCGGGCAACGCCTTCGACGACAACCATCGTTCGCTGCAGAAGGATCAGCTCTGTGCGCGTTTCCATGCCAAATCGTTCGGTCACTTCAAAGAGATAGCTGAGCAATTTTCCCATCGAGATGCGCGAAGCGTCCATTCCGAAAATCGGCTCTCCAACGGCTCTGAGTGCGCGTGCAAAAGCGTCAACATCCTGATCGGCGGGGACATAGCCCGCCTCAAAGTGGACTTCTGCAACGCGTTGGTAATCGCGCTTGATGAAGCCATACAAAATCTCCGCATAGACGCGGCGGGTATACTCGTCGATATGCCCCATGATGCCAAAATCAAACGCGATAATATCGCCGTTGTGAGCAACCTTGAGGTTGCCTTGATGCATGTCGGCATGGAAAAAACCATCGCGCAGGGCGTGGCTTAAAAAGAGTTGCAGCACCCGCGTTCCGAGTTCATTTCGGTCAAGGCCAAGCGCATCAATCGCATCGTTATCGCCGAGTGGAACCCCATCTGCCCAGCTCATCGTCATGACGCGGCGGCTTGAGTGTTCCCACAGTATTTTGGGAAGCGTAAAGCCTGCATCGCTGGCCGTGTTGGCTGCAAATTCGCTGGCAGAGGCACTTTCCAACCTGAGATCAAGCTCTCCTTTGACGACACCTTCAAAGTGCTCAATCACGTCCCGCGGCTTTAATCTGCGCGACCCTGGGCTGAATATCTCGATAAACCCGGCTACAAAATAGAACACGTCAATGTCACGCTGAAAGGCGCGCTCGATGCCAGGGCGTAGCACCTTAATGGCGACGTTTTCGCCTGTCTCGCGGAGCGTAGCTTTGTGGACTTGTGCAATAGAAGCCGCTGCGACAGGCTCGCTAAAGTCATCAAATAGGGCTGTTACGGGCTGGCCAAGTTCTGCTTGGATCATGGATTTTGCAGCATCGCTGGGGAAGGGTGGCAGCTTGTCTTGTAAAACGCGGAGTTGCTGCGCGAGGTCGCCGCCAACAAGGTCCGGTCTCGTGCTTAGAACTTGTCCGAACTTGATGTAGGCGGGCCCAAGGGCTGATAAGGCTCTCGCAGGCGCTGGCAGCTCAGTGTCGCCGCGCTTGCCGAGCCATTGGAATGGCCACACAAGTGTGCGCGCCAGAATGCGCAGCGGGCGCGGAGCGTCGAAGGCGTCCAACACAACAGGCATGGCGCCTGTACGTTCAAGAGTCGCGCCCATCCGGATCATCCGGAAGATATTGTGCGGGCCCTTCAAATTTTCCAGCCCGAATGAAGCGCAGCGATGCCCAAGCTCANGTTTCGGTAACGCGTATTTTCAAAGCCTGCGCCTTTGATCATTTCGAGAAACGTCTCCTGATCCGGGAAGCGGCGGATAGATTCGACGAGATATTGATAGCTGTCTTTGTCCCCAGCGATGGCTTGGCCGAGCTGTGGGATGATATTGAACGAATAAAGGTCATAAGCCTTTTGCATCATTTCGTTTGGAATTTGGCTGAATTCCAGAACCATCAGCCGACCCCCGGGCTTGAGGACACGGTAAGCCTCGGTCAGCGCTTCTTGAGGGCGGGTTACATTTCGAATTCCAAAAGAGATTGTGTAGACATCAAAGCTGTTGTCCGGGAATGGCAGTGCCATGGCGTCGCCAACGACCCAGCTCAATTGCTCGGCCATTTGCGCGGCTTCAGCGCGTTTGCGCCCTTCGATCAGCATTGGCTCGGTAAGGTCGCAGACAACGGCTTCGGCTGCGCCAGCCCGGGCCAGAAAGCGGAAGGAAACGTCACCTGTTCCACCCGCAACATCCAAAAGACGCTGGCCGCTGCGGGGCGCGAGCCAGTCCATCATCGCGTCTTTCCAGATGCGGTGGATACCAAGGCTCATTGCGTCGTTCATCACGTCATATTTGGATGCGACGGACCCAAATATGCCCTGCACGCGCCCAGCTTTCTCTGACTCAGGGACGGTTTGAAATCCGAAATGTGTTGTTTTATCTACCATGGGCCTTGCCGTTTGCTGCGCTCCCTTCTCATATAGTGCTGCTGTGGTGCGCACAATGCGTTGAAATGGCACGAAACAGCAAAGCGAGCGAACTATGCCAGAACTTCCCGAGGTTGAAACCGTGATGCGTGGGCTCGCGCCCTCCATGGAGGGTGTCTGCATTGACAGGGTTGATGTGAACCGCCCTGACCTGCGCTGGCCTTTTCCCGAGCGGATGGCGGAACGGCTTAATGGGCAAAAAGTGCTAAGGCTGCGGCGGCGCTCAAAATATATCCTCGCTGACCTCGCCAGCGGGGAATCACTTTTGGTTCACCTCGGAATGTCGGGCCGGATGACTGTTTCTGGTGATCCTATGGGGCAGTTTGTTCATGAGCATCCACAGTTGGAAAAGCACGACCATGTCGTCATCTGGATGAAAGGTGGCGCGCGCATTGCGTTTAATGATCCGCGGCGCTTCGGTGCGATGGACTTGCTGCCCACAGCGGGGGCCGAGAGCCACCCGCTTTTGGCCAAGCTGGGCCCTGAACCTTTAGGCAACGCGTTTTCGGAAAGTTATCTTGTCACTGCGCTGGCAGGGCGGCGGACACCCATGAAATCGGCGCTTCTCGATCAGAGGATTATTGCAGGGCTTGGGAACATTTATGTCTGCGAAGTGCTTCATAAAACTGGGATTTCACCTACCAAGCAAGCGGGAAAAGTGAGCCGTGCCAAGCTGGCGCAGGTGGTTCCCGCGGTGCGGGATGTTTTGCAAACTGCGATTGCGGCGGGAGGGTCATCCCTGCGCGATTTCAAGCAGGCCAGCGGGGAGCTTGGTTATTTTCAGCATCAGTTTTCTGTTTACGATCGCGAGGGCGCACCGTGCCAGTCGCCTGACTGTAACGCGACGATTGCGCGTATTGTGCAAGCGGGGCGTTCGACCTTCTATTGCCCGAGCTGTCAAAGATAGCTTGAACCAACCGTCAGGAGTGATATTCAACTGGTTCTGAGTGAAACAAGCGAAAGCGACATTCTCATGGCTTTTGAGACGATCATCGTCGATGTGGAAGACCACATTGCCCTTATCCGCCTAAACCGCCCCGATGCGCTCAATGCGCTGAACGCACAGCTGCTGACAGAGCTGGTTGAAGCGCTGAAAGAGGCCCAATCCAACGAGAAGGTGCGCTGCATTGTCATCACCGGCAGCGAAAAGGCTTTCGCGGCGGGTGCTGACATCAAAATGATGAGTGAAAAGAGCTTTGTGGATGTTTTCACCGAAGATCTGTTTACGCCAGAGAGCCACGAGATCGGGCGTATTCGCAAACCGATCCTTGCTGCTGTGTCAGGCTATGCGCTGGGCGGCGGCTGCGAGTTGGCCATGATGTGTGACTTCATCATTTGCTCTGACACAGCCAAATTTGGACAGCCCGAGATCAATCTTGGGGTCATGGCAGGTCTGGGCGGCACGCAGCGTTTGACGCGTGCGGTTGGCAAGGCGAAGTCGATGGATATGAACCTCACGGGTCGCTTTATGGACGCCGAAGAAGCTGAGCGAGCAGGTCTTGTGAGCCGCGTGGTGCCAGCGAAGAAGTTGATGGAAGAGGCGATGAGCGCGGCGGCGAAGATCGCGGAGAAGTCCATGATCACAGCCATGGCAATTAAAGAAGCCACGAACAGATCGTTTGAGACGACGCTGAACGAAGGCTTGCTCTTTGAACGCCGCGTGTTTCACTCACTCTTTGCAACGGAAGACCAGAAAGAGGGCATGGCGGCCTTTAGTGAGAAACGGCAGCCGCAGTTTCGCGACCGATAAACCGAGTGTGAGGCCGTTATATAGGGGTTTGCATTTTCGGCAAACTCGCCTATACGGCCTCTCAATACATGCGTGTGCAGCCCGCTTTGGCTAGAATCACCACTTTGGTGTCGGCTTATGGGCGCAGCGCGTTTAAACGAAACAACATAACCGAACCGAGGTCACTCACATGGCAAATACGCCCCAAGCAAAAAAACGCGCACGTCAGAACGAAGCACGCTTCGCTGTTAACAAAGCGCGTCGTTCACGCATCCGCACATATCTCCGCAAAGTTGAAGAAGCGATTGCTTCTGGTGACAAAGAGGCGGCAACGGCTGCTCTGCGCGCAGCTCAGCCCGAGCTTATGCGTGGTGTCACAAAAGGCGTTTTCCACAAGAACACAGCTGCGCGTAAAATGTCGCGCCTGACATCACGTGTCAAAGCTATCGCCTAAACTATAGGCGTAATTCAGACTGAGAAACGGCGCTCCGAAAGGGGCGCCGTTTTTCTTTTGTCGTGTGTTTTCAACAGCTCCATTATCTCTCTGAGATTCTTTTCTGAGGAATCGTGAGTCAAGCGTGAAGATAAGTTGCGGCAGTTGTGTGCATGTTGCTAATTTCAGCCTCAGCGATTCATCTCGCCTTGGGGGGACATGCAGTTAAGTGGGTCTTGGTTTTTACGCTAAGCCTTAATTTTCTGCCGTATGTCCATTGGTTGCAGTTTTAGATCAAAAGATAGCTGGCGTTTGCTGGCCACCTTTGATTTGTCTCAACTTGAGATTGAGTGGTTATTGTGCGGGCCTGCAAGGGCGTTTTATTTTTTGTGAATATCAGATGTGGCTGTTTTTGAGCCCAACAGACGAAGCGGGAAAAACATGACGGACGAACAATGGGGCGCGTTGCAAGGCAACCTTCTTAAGGCAGTTGGTAAGAACAATTACGCAAGCTGGATTGAGCCCCTGGCGTATGATGGTCTCTCCAAGGGCGTCGCGACGTTTAATGTTCCAACAACTTTTCTCGGCAACTACGTACAGCAGAACTTTGGTGATCAAATTCTCTATCAAATGATGGGAATGGGTCTCGATGTGTCGCGTGTCAGGTTCATGGTCCCTGCAGGCAAGGCGCCTGCGCTGCAAGCTTCAGGGGCGGGCACGCGTGACGGATCTGAGGTCGAAGCTGCGCCACAGCCCGCGGAGAAGCGGCATAGCATTGTTGCCGCTGCCCCGCTTGACCCTAAGTTCACATTCTCAAATTTTGTTGTTGGTAAGCCCAACGAGCTGGCTCATGCCGCAGCTAAGCGTGTCGCCGAAGGTGGCCCTGTTACGTTCAACCCGCTGTTTCTTTACGGTGGTGTTGGCCTCGGTAAAACACACCTTATGCACGCCATAGCCTGGGAACTTCAAACCACGCGCCCTGATCTGAACGTTGTGTATCTCTCGGCAGAACAGTTCATGTATCGCTTTGTGCAGGCACTGCGCGACCGCAAGATGATGGATTTCAAGGAGCTGTTCCGCTCTGTTGACGTTTTGATGGTTGATGATGTCCAGTTTATCGCTGGTAAAGACAGTACGCAGGAAGAGTTTTTCCACACGTTCAACGCGCTGGTTGATCAGCATAAGCAAATTATTATTTCGGCAGACCGCGCGCCAGGCGAGATCAAAGGCCTTGAGGAGCGGATCAAGAGCCGCTTGCAGTGTGGTCTTGTTGTCGATCTGCATCCGACCGACTACGAGCTTCGCCTTGGAATTTTGCAGTCAAAGGTTGAGGTGCAGCAAGCCCAATACCCCGAGCTCGAGCTTGACGCTGGCGTTCTGGAATTTCTGGCTCACCGCATCAGCACAAACGTTCGTGTGCTTGAGGGCGCATTGACGCGTCTTTTTGCTTTTGCGTCACTTGTTGGGCGTCCGATTACGCTTGAGCTGGCGCAAGACTGTCTGGCTGATGTGTTGCGCGATTCCGAGCGCAAGATCTCGGTTGAAGAGATCCAGCGGAAGGTGTCGGAGCACTACAATATCCGTTTGAGTGATATGATTGGCCCCAAGCGGGTGCGCACATATGCGCGGCCTCGCCAGATAGCTATGTATCTTTGCAAGCAGCTCACAAGCCGCTCGCTGCCAGAGATTGGCCGTTGCTTTGGTGGGCGTGACCACACCACCATCATGTATGGCGTGCGCAAGATTGATGATTTGCGGATGCAAGATGGGCAGTTGGCAGAAGATATTGAAATCTTGCGCCGTATGCTTGAGGCCTGAGCCTTCAAAGAAGCGTCTGCGCTTGACGCCTCCGGCTTTCCAGTGGACAACACAAGAAAGAACTTGAGTTGCCAGACGGATGGGCTAATTTGCCCCTCCCGCCAGCACAGAGGAGCTAGGGATGAAGTTTAGTATAGAGCGCGCCGCATTGTTGAAGGCCGTGTCACAGGCGCAATCTGTTGTGGAGCGCCGCAATACGATCCCGATCTTGGCGAACGTGCTGATTGAAGCGCAAGACAGTGATGTGCGGTTTCGCGCGACTGATCTCGATATTGAGGTCGTAGACCGCACGGATGCTCATGTAGAGCGGGCTGGCGCGACAACGGTCTCGGCTGTCATGCTCCATGAGATTGTACGCAAGCTGCCTGACGGTGCACTCGTCACGCTCACTGATGATGGTGCTTCGGGCCGTCTGACTGTTGAAGCCGGGCGCTCGAATTTCTCTTTGGCGACATTGCCAAAAGAAGACTTTCCTGTGATGGCGACGTCTGAATACAGCTCGAACTTTTCGGCGCCTGCGCCTGTGTTGCGCCGCCTTTTTGACAAATCAAAATTTGCAATCTCGACCGAAGAAACGCGCTACTACCTCAACGGTGTCTACATGCATGTGTCAGATGCCGATGGCGGCAAGGTTTTGCGCTGCGTGGCCACGGACGGCCACCGCCTTGCACGTATCGATGCAGAGCTGCCATCTGGCGCGTCCGATATGCCCGGTGTGATTGTGCCGCGCAAAACCGTAGGCGAGCTGCGCAAGCTTTTGGAAGATGACGACGCGAAGATCGCGGTCTCTGTGAGCGAAACCAAAATCCGCTTTGCAACGCCAGATATCACGCTCACCTCCAAGGTGATCGACGGGACATTCCCTGACTATACCCGCGTTATTCCTCAGGGAAATACCCGCAAGCTTGAGGTGGATGCCGCAGAGTTTGCCAAGGCTGTTGACCGTGTGGCGACTGTTTCATCAGAGCGCTCGCGCGCCGTGAAGCTGACGCTGGAAGAAGACAAGCTCATCCTTTCTGTCAATGCGCCTGACAGTGGCGCGGCGGAAGAAGAGCTGGCCGTGGCCTATGGCGACGAGCGCTTGGAAATCGGCTTTAATGCCAAGTATCTGCTCGAAATCGCCAGTCAGGTTGACCGTGAAAACGCTGTGTTCATGTTCAACTCTTCAGGTGATCCAACGCTGATGCGTGAAGGCAATGATACGTCGGCTGTCTATGTCGTAATGCCCATGCGCGTTTGAGCTCTGGCGGGGTAAGCACGCATGGCTTCGCTTGCCCTCACCAAGCTTGCGCTTTCACATTTCCGTTCTCATAAGGCCGCGCGGCTCGAAGTTGATGCGCGGCCTTTGGCTATTTTTGGCTCCAACGGAGCTGGCAAAACCAACATTTTGGAAGCGGTCTCGCTGTTTTCGCCGGGGCGCGGCATGCGCCGGGCTGCGGCCAAGGATATGGCGAAGCGGCCTGAAGATCTGGGCTGGAAACTGTCGGGGCTGGTTGAGAGTGATGGTCGTAGCTACGAGGTGGAAACCAGCTCTATAGACGGAGGGTCGCGGGCTGTTCGGATTGATGGCAAGCCAGCTGCCCAGACGTCTCTGGGGCGGGTTGCGCGGATGGTTTGGTTGATCCCGTCAATGGATCGGCTCTGGATCGAGGGGGCTGATGGGCGGCGGCGCTTTCTTGACCGGATGAGCATGAGCTTTTTCCCTGATCATTCTGACGTGTCACTTGAGTATGAGAAGGCGATGCGCGAGCGTAACAGGCTGCTCAAGGCCGAGGTGCGCGATACGCATTGGTATGCGGCCCTTGAGGGGCAGATGGCGCGCAGTGGTGCGGCGATCCACAACAACCGCGTTGCGGCACTTGCGCGGCTCAAGGCAGCTCAAGACGGCGCGGAGACGGCCTTTCCTTCGGCTGAGCTTGAGCTTGTACAAAGTGAAGGGGGTATGCCGGAAACAGAAGCTGATCTGGCAGAGGCACTGGCTGAAAGCCGCTTTCGGGACATGGCTGCAGGGCGGGCTTTGGTGGGGCCGCACAGGTCTGATTTATATGGTGTTTTCGCAGCCAAGGGCGTGCCTGCAAAGGACTGTTCCACGGGCGAGCAGAAGGCGCTGCTGATCTCGCTTATTCTGGCAAATGCGCGCGCGCTTAAAGCAGAACTGGGTGTGTCGCCTATTGTGCTGTTGGACGAGGTTGCAGCGCATTTGGATGCCGACCGCAGGGCGGCGCTCTATGACGAGATTTGCGCCTTGGGGGCGCAGGCCTGGATGACAGGAACAGGGCCAGAGCTCTTTGCGGAGCTTGGTGACCGAGCGCAGCATATCGAGGTGCGCGAAGAGGGTGGCGCCTCAGAGGTCGTGCTGCTTTAGGCGCTTTCTCTGACGGATTTTATAGGCCCATTGCAGCGCAAGGCCGAGGATGCCGAGCGCAAAGACGGGCTCAAACAGATAAGCGACATAAATGTACTTTTCCTGACCCATCGTGAAGGCAAAGACCGCCACAATGGCGAGACTGAAGAGCACGAATTCCAGCGGTGACCAAAGCTGGTCATCCTTGGGCTTGGCTGGCCTGAAGGCCTGCGTCTTGGACTTGCGAGGCTTTGCGGGGTTCTGATTTATCATGATGCCAAAGTCACACGAGACTGTGCCCAACTGCGGAAAATCGCGTGTCAAAATAAAGACATTTCCGGCGCTTTTTCAACGAATGCCTGTCTTTCGCAGACTGGGCTCAGTGGCCACAAAATATAGCGGTTGGGCGTGACATCCCCCCCTATAAACCGTATAAATTGACAAAATCGCAAAGGAAGCGTGAGAATGTCAGAGAACGAGCAGAAACCCGAAGAGTATGGCGCAGATTCCATTAAGGTTCTCAAGGGGTTAGAAGCTGTCCGCAAGCGACCTGGGATGTACATCGGTGATACCGATGACGGCTCAGGTTTGCACCATATGGTCTATGAAGTTGTCGACAACGGCATCGATGAAGCGCTGGCGGGTCACGCAGACTATGTGAATGTCAAAATTCACGCGGATTCCTCTATTTCTGTTCGCGACAACGGTCGCGGGATTCCTGTTGGTATCCACGAAGAAGAGGGTGTCTCGGCGGCAGAAGTCATCATGACCCAGCTGCATGCGGGCGGTAAGTTTGACAGCAATTCTTACAAAGTTTCAGGCGGCCTCCATGGTGTGGGTGTCTCGGTTGTAAACGCTTTGTCTGTCTGGCTTGAGCTGCGCGTCTGGCGTGATGGCAAGGAGCATTATGCAAAGTTCAGCCATGGCGACACGGTGGAGCACCTGCGCGTTACGGGCGATGCCAATGGCGAGACAGGCACCGAGGTGCGCTTTCTGGCCTCGACAGAAACGTTCTCGAACCTTGATTATGAATTCTCGATCCTGGAAAAGCGCTTGCGCGAGCTGGCCTTTCTCAACAGCGGTGTGCGCATCATTCTGGAAGATGAGCGCCCTGCCGAACCCGTTAAATCCGAGCTGTTTTACGAGGGCGGCGTTAAGGAATTCGTTAAATATCTGGACCGTTCCAAGACGACAGTCATGGAAGAGCCGATCTACATCGTCGGTGAAAAGGACGATATCGGCGTTGAAGTGGCGATGTGGTGGAATGATAGCTACCACGAGACGGTTCTTCCTTTCACAAACAACATTCCCCAGCGCGACGGGGGCACGCATATGGCGGGCTTCAGGGGCGCGCTGACGCGGACGATCAACAACTATGCCCAATCATCGGGTATCGCTAAGAAAGAAAAGATTAACTTCACGGGCGATGATGCGCGCGAGGGCCTCACATGTGTGCTCTCCGTCAAGGTGCCAGACCCCAAGTTCTCCAGCCAGACCAAAGACAAGCTGGTGAGCTCGGAAGTGCGCCCTGTGGTCGAGAGCCTGATGGGAGACAAGCTGGCGGAGTGGTTTGAAGAAAATCCGACGCAAGCCAAGATTATCGTTGGCAAGATCGTTGAAGCGGCACACGCCCGCGAGGCGGCGCGCAAGGCGCGCGAGCTGACACGTCGCAAGACGGCGATGGATGTGAACTTTCTGGCCGGAAAGCTCAAGGATTGCTCGGAGAAAGACCCGAGCAAAACAGAACTTTTCATCGTGGAGGGTGACTCAGCCGGCGGCTCGGCCCAGACGGGCCGTGACCGTGGCACGCAAGCTATTTTGCCGCTCAAGGGTAAGATCCTCAACGTGGAGCGTGCGCGGTTTGACCGTATGCTCGGCAGCCAGGAAATCGGCAACCTCGTGATGGCACTGGGAACAGGTATCGGGCGTGATGAATTCAACATCGAAAAGCTGCGCTACCACAAGATCGTTCTGATGACCGATGCGGACGTTGACGGCGCGCACATTCGCACGCTTCTGCTCACGTTCTTCTATCGCCAGATGCCCGAGTTGATCGAGGGTGGCTATCTCTACATCGCGCAGCCGCCGCTCTACAAAGTCGGGCGTGGCAAATCTGAAGTCTACCTCAAAGACCAGACGGCACTGGACGACTACCTTGTGCAGCAAGGCTCTGACGGGGCGGTTCTCAAGCTGGGCAATGGCAGCGAAATGGCTGGCCAGGACCTGATCCGCGTGATCGACGAAGCGCGCCAGCTGCGCCGTGTTTTGGATGCGTTTCCAACGCATTATCCGCGCCACATCCTTGAGCAAGCGGCGATTGCTGGGGCGTTTGTGCCGGGTGCGATCGAGGCTGATTTGCAGGGTGTTGCCGACTTGGTTGCGAAGCGTTTGGACCTCATTGCGCTGGAATACGAGAAGGGCTGGCAAGGCCGTATCACGCAGGATCATGGCATCCGTTTGGCGCGTATTTTGCGCGGCGTGGAAGAGGTGCGCACACTTGACGGGCCTATGCTGCGCTCGGGTGAAGCGCGCCGCACCGGCACTTTGACCGAGAGCCTGAAAGAGGTCTACGGGACGCCAGCACGGCTTGAGCGCAAAGACCGCACGCAGATGATTTATGGGCCGCTCGACTTGCTGAAAGCGATCCTTGAAGAGGGGGAGCGCGGGCTTTCCTTGCAGCGCTACAAAGGCCTTGGAGAGATGAACCCGAGCCAGCTTTGGGAGACCACTCTCGACCCTGACGCGCGCACGCTTTTGCAGGTGAAAGTTGAAGATATCGCAGAGGCGGATGACCTCTTCACCAAGCTTATGGGGGATGTTGTGGAGCCGCGCCGCGAGTTTATCCAGCAGAATGCCTTGAGCGTGGAAAACCTAGACTTCTAAGGCGTTTAGCCAGATTTAAAGAGGCCCGTTTGCACTGTGCAGGCGGGCCTTTTTTGTGGGCTTCAGTCGCTGACAGCGCGGATGAGCTTGCGCTCCAGAACGCGCAGCACTGTCTTGAGATCATGGCCGCGTTTGAGGATCTGGCCGTCCATCCCGATGACGGAATATTGCCCCTGTTTGAGGCGCAATTTCGGATGTTTTTCAATGCGGTAGAGGGGGTGCTCGGCGGTGCGGCGAAAGACGGAAAATACGGCTGAGTCTTTGAGGCAGGAGATGCCATAATCACGCCACTCGCCTGCGGCGACCATGCGGCCGTAAAGCCCCAGAATGAGCGCCAGCTCGGTGCGGTGAAAGGCCACTTGGCCACTGCTTGGAAAGGGTGTGTGCGGTGCCATGTTCATACCCCCAGCGTGGCCGCGATTGGCCGCCGAATCAAGCCCCCGAAAACATGGTTAATGCGGCTTTGAACGGGGGGGTGATATGCGTGCACCCCCCGTGCACCATGCGTGCACCGCCAAAACAGGATTTTGGACTGTGAACAGAGCGCGCGGTGCTCGGGCTTTGTAACCGAATGGTTAAGGGGCTTGGCGAAGGGTTAATCTAACCTCTTAACGATGCGCGCGNCGCTTTCATTGGCCGCTGCCTCTCGTGTGCTTTTTGCANAAGCCAAACGAGCAGNTCAGCCCGCGGGCCTAGAGCGGGTCGATGTCGCCTTGGGCGCGTGTGGCGTGAAAGCTGCGCTCGAACTCTGCGAAGCGGTTCTCGGATATGGCTGCGCGCATGCCTGCCATGAGGTCTTGGTAGTAGTGCAGATTATGCCATGTGAGCAGCATGGAGGATATGATCTCTTGCGAGCGGAAAACATGGTGCAGATAGGCGCGGCTGTAGTTTTTGCACGCAGGGCACCCACAGTTTTCATCAAGCGGGCGGGGGTCATCCTGGTGGCGGGCGTTTTTGATGTTGAGCACGCCAAGACGGGTGAAGACCTGACCCGTGCGCCCGGAGCGTGAGGGCAGAACGCAATCCATCATATCGATGCCGCGCGCAACGGCGCCGACGATGTCATCGGGTTTGCCCACACCCATGAGGTAGCGGGGCTTATCAACGGGAAGCTGGTCGGGGGCGTAGTCAAGGCAGCCGAACATGGCCTCTTGCCCTTCGCCCACGGCGAGGCCGCCCACGGCGTAGCCTTCAAAGCCGATCTCTTGAAGTGCTTCGGCGGACTGGCCGCGCAAGTCTTCTTCCAAGCCGCCCTGCTGGATGCCGAAGAGCGCATAGCCCGGACGCTCGCCAAAGGCTGTGCGCGAGCGCTTGGCCCAGCGCATGGAAAGCTCCATGGATTTGGCGATGTCATCAGCGTGTGGCCGGCAGCGCGGGGCACTCATCAAAGCACATGACAATGTCAGAGCCGAGGAGCTTCTGGATCTCCATGCTGCGCTCGGGTGTGAGCATGTGCTTGGAGCCGTCGATGTGGCTTTTGAACGCCACGCCTTCTTCGGTGAGCTTGCGCAGATCGGCCAGTGACATGACTTGGAAGCCGCCTGAGTCTGTGAGGATCGGGCGCTCCCAGTTCATGAACTTGTGCAAGCCGCCCAGTGCCGCGATGCGCTCGGCTGTGGGGCGCAACATGAGGTGATAGGTGTTGCCCAAGAGAATATCGGCCCCTGTGGCGCGCACGCTTTCGGGCATCATGGCCTTGACGGTGGCGGCAGTGCCAACCGGCATGAACGCAGGTGTGCGGATCTCGCCACGGGGGGTGGAGATCGTGCCGGTGCGGGCTTTGCCAGAGGTGGCGGCGAGGGAGAAGGAGAAGGGCTGTGTCATGGTTTTGTCTCTTGGCGCAAATAGAGCTGAATGCCAAGGGCCAAGCCGATGAACGTAAGGGCTAGCCCTAGGATAAAAACTGTGCGAATGGGGCGCAAGTTGGTGAATGAGACCTTATCGGTTAGGCTCGGCCACAGCTATTTTTCAAACATTGGATCGCAGCGCATGAGTCTTGAGAAGAGTAATTCCGTTTTGTCATTTGGGTGGGAGGAGTGGTTGGCCCTGCCAGACCTTGGTTTGCCTGCCATTCAGGCCAAAGTGGACACCGGCGCTAAGACATCGGCGCTTCATGCCTATGACATTGAGGTGTTTGGCGCAGCCAGCAAGCCCAAGGTGCGCTTTATGGTGCACCCTGTTCCGGGGCGTGACGATATTGTCTTTGCCTGCTCTGCCGAGATCAAGGACCGCCGCGAAGTGACCTCTTCCAACGGGGAGAGCGAGAATCGTTATGTTATCGAGACACCGCTCTTGGTGAACGGACACCGCTGGCCTGTCGAGATTACGTTGACGAACCGCGCGACCATGAACAGCCGTATGCTTTTGGGGCGGCAGGCGCTGAAAGATCATATCACCATCGTGGCGACAGAGCGGTTTTTGCAGCCCGAGCTGAGCTATGATGTCTATCATTCCAAGCGCTTGCGCGAGGCAGCACCCGAGCGGGCGCTGCGGATTGCTGTTTTGAGCCGTGAGGACAATTATTCGACCCGCCGCCTTGTGGAAGAGGGCGAGAAGCGGGGCCATGTTGTGGAGGTGATCGACACGACGCGCTGCTATATGGCGCTGAATGCGCTGGCGCCCGAGGTGCATTATGATGGCAAGCGCCTTGCGCGCTATGACGCGGTGATCCCGCGGATCGGGGCGTCAATCACGGCCTATGGCACGGCGGTTGTGCGCCAGTTCGAGACCATCGGCACATTCTGTGTGAACTCTTCGCAAGGCATTACGGCGAGCCGCGACAAGCTCCATGCGCACCAGTTGATGGCGCGCCACAAGATCGGGATGCCGAACACGGCTTTTGCGGCCAGCCCCAAGGACACCAACTCGATTGTCGGGCTGGTTGGCACGGCGCCTCTGATTGTGAAGCTTCTGGAGAGCACACAGGGCAAAGGCGTGGTGCTGGCAGAAACGAAGAAGGCAGCAGAATCGGTGATTGATGCGTTTCGCGGGCTTAAGGCGAACTTTCTGGTGCAGAACTTTGTGAAGGAAGCTGCGGGCGAGGATATCCGCTGTTTTGTGATTGGTGGAAAGGTTGTTGCCTCGATGCGGCGCACGGGGGCGGATGGTGACTTCCGCTCGAATCTGCACCGTGGCGGCAAGGCCGAGGCGGTAAAGCTCACAAAGGCTGAACGCGATGTGGCGCTGAAAGCCACCAAGGCGTTCGGGCTGCACATGGCGGGCGTGGATTTGCTGCGCGCCAGTGACGGTCCGAAGGTGCTTGAGGTCAACTCATCACCCGGGCTTGAAGGGATCGAAGGCGCGAGCGGCAAGAATATTGCCGGCACGCTTTACGAGATGATCGAGGCGCGTGTGCGCCCGACGCCTGTGCGCAAAAAGACGGCGCGCGCCAAGCTCTAAGCCAACGGGTGACAGCGTTTGCAGGCGCGAAAGCCTGCTGCGGTGCAGTCGGCTGTGGAGGTGCGGAAAGTGCAGTTCTCTCGCTTTGGCTTACGTGCGGGGCAGGTGAGGCGGCAGAAGATGCCTGTGGACGATACGCAGACATAGACCTGCCCGTCATAGCTTGCATCGCGGTCAAGCAAGGCTTGGTAAAGTGTGGCGTGGTCAGGCTGATCAGGTGACATGAGGCTATTATAGCGCGGTTTTTGGCCTGTCACGCAAGCTTGTGTTGATCGGCTGTGCTTTCCGTGGCGTAATCAGATCAGCCAATAGGAGAGTAGCTATGAAGAAATTTTTTGTGACACTGGCACTGGGTGCGACGCTCGCGGGCACGGGGTTTGCCATGACCGAAGGTGTGGAAAACGAGGCTGTAAAAGCGCGGATCATGCTGATGGATGGCGTGAAAAACGCGACAGGCACGCTGGGTGGTATGGCCAAGGGCGAGGTGGCATTTGATGCGGCCAAGGCCGGTGAAGCGCGCCAGGCGCTGATTGATCACGCGGCTGAAGTGCCTGCAGCCTTTGAGGCCCAAGAGATGGACCCGAAGTCAACAGCGCTGCCCGCGATCTGGGAGAACTGGGCCGACTTCGAGATGAAGGCGAAGGCTATGGGCACAGCCGCAGAAGAGCTTGACGCAAGCGAGCTTGAGTGGCTGCAAGCGGGCATGGGCACGCTGGGCGGCACATGCGCTGCTTGCCACAAGGCTTACCGCGTCAAGAAGTGATCAGCCGCATCTGAAGCCAGTGATCCGCTCTGAGGCGTCAATGTTGACATTGAGGCGCTCGGGGCGGTGATCCATCGTGATGGCGCTGCGTGGCCCAACGATACGGACGGGGCGGTCTACAGTGTCAAACTGGACTTCGCCGACGCGCATACCTGTCATGAAACCAAGGTCATTTGCGCCGCACGGGTCGCTTGAGACATCGCCCACGCGCGGGCCGACAGGCTCTGTTGGTGCAAGCTGGCAGGCCGATAGCGCCACAAGGCTGGCCGCGATAATGACAAATCGTATAAAAAACATATGGAAAACCCCCTAAACCACAGCCTTACGTAACAGAGGTTACGATTTCCTCTCAGGGGAATAACTGTGTGTGCCTTCCCCCTAAGTCTTGCAACTGGTCTGCGCTTGTCGCAGGCTCTGGCCAGCAAATTCGGGAGAGAAGTGATGCGGACACGTGCAGCAGTAGCGCTTGAGGCGGGCAAACCGCTCGAGATTATGGAAGTTGAGCTGGAAGGCCCCAAGGCGGGCGAAGTTCTGATTGAAATCAAGGCGACAGGGGTGTGCCACACCGACGAGTTCACCCGTTCGGGCGATGACCCTGAGGGGCTGTTCCCCAGTATTCTGGGCCATGAAGGCGCAGGTGTTGTGCTTGAGGTGGGCGAAGGTGTGACAACGCTGGTGCCGGGGGATCATGTGATCCCGCTTTACACGCCTGAGTGCCGCGAGTGTCACGCTTGCTTGTCGGGCAAGACCAACCTGTGCACCGCCATTCGCGGCACGCAGGGCCAAGGCCTGATGCCCGACGGCACCACGCGCTTCAAGATGCTCGATGGCACGCCGATCTATCACTACATGGGCTGTTCGACCTTTGCCAACCACACGGTGATGCCCGAAATCGCGCTGGCCAAAGTGCGCAAGGATGCACCGTTTGAGAGCATTTGCTACATCGGCTGTGGTGTGACCACGGGCATTGGCGCGGTGAATGGGCTGTTCGACCTTTGCCAACCACACGGTTATGCCCGAAATCGCGCTGGCCAAAGTGCGCAAGGATGCACCGTTTGAGAGCATTTGCTACATCGGCTGTGGTGTGACCACGGGCATTGGCGCGGTGA